>PJEL010000309.1_pt1 | contig 58012 bp, 61 predicted proteins | sample 1853271 | NCBI WGS metagenome assembly PJEL01 (sample SAMN08108733, study PRJNA415343) | Invertebrate metagenome, whole genome shotgun sequencing project. | host: Globobulimina | place: Sweden: Gullmar Fjord | collected 2015-08
CTTATGAATGAAGAATATGATGTTAAAGAATTTAAAACTATATTCATTAAAAATATAGCTTCATCTCTTGAGGTTTATGCAAGTGAATCTTATGAAGTTTATTTTGAATATGAAGAAAAACTTTTAAAAAAGTTGGTAAATAGTTTTACATATGGAGAAAAATTAGAAAAAAATGAATATTTAGAAATAAAAAATAGTGTTTGTACTGAGGTTTTAAATACTGTTTTAGGTCATGCTATTACTTACCCTAGTGATAAATTAATTGATATCTCTACTCCAAAATTAATAAATAATGAAGTGCTTTTAGAATCAAAAAAAAATGATATTTATGAAAGTTTTATAAAAACTATTTATGGAAATACAAAGATAATTATTAAAATAAAAAAGGAAAAAACATGTTAAAAGTAATGGTTGTTGATGATGCTTTAGTTATTAGAAAAAATCTTTCAAGATTTTTTACAAGTTTAGGACATGAAGTTATTGCCGAGGCTTCGAATGGTTTAGATGCAATTGAAAAATGTAAATCTATAAGTAATATTGATTTAATTACTATGGATATTACAATGCCTGAAATGAATGGAATTGAAGCAACAAGAGAGATAAAAAAAATAAATAAAAATGTTTTTATTATTATGATGACATCTCATGGACAAGAAGAATTAGTTGTTCAATCTTTAAAAGCTGGAGCTAAAAATTTCGTTTTAAAACCTATTACAGAGGAAAAAGTTTCTAAAGTTGTATCTTTATTATTCCCAGAATATGAATTAGAAGAAGAGTTAGATACATTAGATTAATTATTAGTTAATTTGTTAAAAGTATCTTTAACTCTTTTTTTGATACAATCGCAATAATTAATAACCATAATTTAAGGCGAACAATGCAAAAAAAAGAGATGAACCTAGAAGAGTTAGCACTTGCTCACTCTTTAACACTTGAAGAATTAGAAAATATTAAAGAGATTTTAGGAAGAGAACCAAACTATGTAGAAATTGGTATCTTCTCTGCTATGTGGTCTGAACATTGTTCATACAAATCAAGTAAAAAATACTTAAACGGTTTTCCAACAAAAGCTCCATGGGTTATCCAAGGTCCTGGTGAAAATGCTGGTGTTATTGACATTGGTGATGGATATGCTGCTGTATTTAAAATGGAATCACACAATCATCCATCATTTATAGAGCCTTACCAAGGTGCTGCAACTGGTGTTGGTGGAATTTTAAGAGATGTATTTACAATGGGTGCACGTCCAATTGCAAATATGAATTCAATTAGATTTGCTGGTATTGAAGGTGATAGTGAAACTGCAAAAAAACACAGATTCCTTTTAAGAGGTGTTGTTGCTGGTATTGGTGGATATGGTAACTGTATGGGAGTTCCAACTATTGGTGGTGAAACAACTTTTGAAGAATGTTATGCTGGTAATAACTTAGTAAATGCATTTACTTTAGGACTTGCAAAATCTGATGAAATCTTTTTAGGTTTAGCAGAAGGTGTAGGAAATCCAGTAATGTATGTTGGTTCTAAAACTGGTCGTGATGGTTTAGGTGGTGCTGTTATGTCATCTGCTTCATTTACTGAAGATAATGAATCAAAAAGACCAACTGTACAAGTTGGAGATCCATTTACTGAAAAATTACTTTTAGAAGCTTGTTTAGAATTATTTAAAGAAGATTTAATTATTGGTATTCAAGATATGGGTGCTGCTGGACTTACATCTTCATCTTTTGAAATGGCAGGACGAAGTGGTTCTGGTATGAAAATGGATTTAGAAAAAGTTCCTGCAAGAGAAGATGGTATGACTCCTTATGATTTCATGCTTTCAGAATCACAAGAAAGAATGCTTATTTGTGCTAAAAAAGGGTGTGAACAAGCAATTATTGATATTTTCGAAAAATGGGAATTAGATGTTGCTGTAATTGGTGAAGTTACAGATACAGGAAATATGGAATTATTCTGGCATGGAGATTTATGTGCTGATATTCCAATTCAACCTTTATCAGAACAAGCTCCTATTTTAGATAGACCAGTTGCAAAACCTGTTTATTTAGAAGATATTGAAAATATTACTTTAGATAAAAAAATTTCAAATCAAGCTGCATTTGATGATTTATTCTCTGATATGGAAATTGTTGATAAATCTTGGGTTTACTCTCAATATGATTCAATGGTTCAAACAAATACAATCCAAGGACCTGGTTCATTAGATGGTTCATCTATTAGAATTAAAGAAACTGGAAAAGCATTAGCAATGTCTGCTGATTGTAATACAAGATTGTGTTATATTAATCCAGAACTTGGAGCTGCGGCTGCTGTTATGGAATCAGGAAGAAATGTTGCAATGTCAGGGGCTGTTCCTAAAGCTATTACTGATTGTCTTAACTTTGGTAACCCAGAGAATCCAGAAGTAATGTGGCAATTTGCTGCTTCTTGTGAAGGTATTAAAACTGCTTGTAAAGAATTAAATACTCCTGTAATTGGTGGAAATGTTTCATTATATAATGAAACAAATGGTGTTGGTGTTTTCCCAACTCCTTCAATTGCAATGGTTGGTATTAATGAAGATGCAAATAATGTATTACCTTCTTGTTTACAAGAAGATGGAAATGTATTATATATCTTAGGTGAAACTAAAAGTGAATTTGGTGCATCTTTATATATGAAAAAAATGTATGATACAGTTGCAGGTGTTCATCCAGAAGTTAATTATGAAAATGAATTAAAATTATGGGATACAGTAATTGATGCTAATAAATCATCTTTATTAGAATCTGCAAAAGATGTTAATGTTGGTGGTATTGCTATATCACTTTCAAAAATGGCTGTTGTAGGTAAAAAAGGTGTTGAAGCAAGTATCTCTTTAAATGATTCAAAAGATATCTTCTCTGAGTCATTATCAAGAGCTATAGTTGAAGTTAAACCTGAAAATTGTGAAGCATTTGAGAAATTAGCAACAGCTAAAAATATTGAATGTTCTAGATTTGGAATTGTTCAAGGTAATAAAATTTCTATCAATGATATTTACAAAGAATTAGATGCTGCATCTGATACTTATTTCAATAAATTCAAAAGAGTTATTGAACAAGATTTATAGTCTTATAATATAAAAGAAGATTAAATTCTTCTTTTATATCTAGTTATTAAACTACTTTCCCTTCTTATATAATTTTTTACAAAAATCATATTTATACTTAAATTCAATCTTATTCTTATTTTATATTGATTATAATTATCAAAATTAAATATTGGAGCTGTTTTGAAAAGTATAATCACTTTATTACGAGTAAGTTTAGGAATTATATTCCTTTGGTATGGTATGCTAAAATTTTTTCCTTCTTTAAGTCCTGCAGAAGATCTTGCAATAAATACAATTAATTGGATTTTTAATGGTTATATTCCTAATGAATTATCTATTAAGTTATTAGCACTTTGGGAAGTTATAATTGGATTAGGTTTTTTATTAGGAATCTATACTAGGTTTATAACATACTTATTTCTTATTCATATGGTTCTGACATTCTTACCTTTATTTGTTTTTCCAACTTTAAGTTTTACAATTGCACCTTATGCTTTTACTTTAGTAGGACAATATATAGTTAAAAATATTGTATTTATTCTAGTTGGATTATTAATTTTAGAAAATGAGAAAATGACAAGAAATAGAATTTAATCTATTTCTTGTCATTAATTTTTAACTAAAAGCATGATTATATACAATATATAAGCATTTATAAATATAAATTATACAAATAATTTTTTTTAATCTTCTTTTAATTAGTATAATAAGTTATTTTAATATAAAAAATTAATTAAATTATCAATAAGTATTAGTTATAATGCGAAAAATCATTAAAACTATTATTATTATGTATAAATTATGTATATATCGTATTTTTTATTGTGTTTATTAATAAAAGTGTTACCTTTTTTGATAAATTAAATTTAAATAATTTATAGTTTATATATAAGTATAATTTATTATACATATCATAAATAATTAAACCAAGGACTAAAATGTTAAAAAACTTATCTACAAGAAAAAAACTATTACTTTTACCAATTTTATATGTGTGTATTATAATAGTATCTGGTATATCATTTTCTCACTATAATGAGATAGTAAAAGATAGAAATTATGCTGCAATACAAACTGATTCTTTTATTCAAATGGTACTAAAAGGTAGAATTTCAGTATACCAATTTTTGAGGGCTCCATCTTCTTCTCATTCTCAAAAAGTAAAAGATGATTTTCAATTACTAAATAAAAGCGTAGCAAGTTTAAAATCTAAATTAAATTTAGAAGAAAATCAAATTCTTTGTGATGAGATTATTTCTAAATCAAATGAATATATTAAATACTTCGATAATTTCTCACAAAAAAGAATATCTGATGTTGAAAATGCAGTAACAAAAGAATCAAGTGAAGTTAGTTTAATCTTAAAAGATATGGTTGAAGCAGGTAAAACTTTAGAAGCAAAATTAGATAAAATTAATAAAAGTGCGATTTTATTAAAAGAAGAAGCAAGTGATACTTTAATTTTTGTATTATTAACTATTGCTCTTGTTTCAATCATTGTATTTATTATATTTTCAATGATTATTTCAAATATTATTGTTAATGCATTAGGGGATTTTAAAAGTGGTTTATTATCATTTTTTGCATTTCTAAATAGAAAAACAAGTACTGTCAATATTCTTGATTCTTCAGCAAATGATGAATTTGGAGAAATGGCAAAAGTAGTAAATGAAAATATAACAGATATTCAAGAAGGATTAACTAAAGATAATAAAGCCGTTTCAGATGCTTTACTTATAGTAGCAGAAGCCAAAAAAGGTAACTTAGGTGTACAGCTTACAACAAAAGCTAATAATCCACAATTAATAGAATTAAGTGATGCTCTTAACTCTATGATGAGTGGAATAAAAACTAACATAGATAGTATAAGTGTAGTTTTAAAAGAATTCAGTAATTACAAATTTATTAATAAAGTAAATCCTAAGAATTTAGAAGGTGATATGGCTGAATTAATCACTAATGTAAACTTTTTAACTAATGAAATTTCAAATTTACTAAAAGAATCACTATGTATTGGATTAACATTAGATGATGCCTCAGATAAATTAATTGTTAATGTAGATAGTTTAAATAGAAGTTCAAATGAAGCAGCAGCATCTCTTGAAGAAACAGCAGCTGCATTAGAAGAGATTACAAGTACAATTGTAAATAATGCTGAAAATGTAAGTAAGATGAGTTTATATGCGAATGAATTAAGTGCATCAGCAAAAAATGGACAATCTTTAGCTCAAAATACAACAACTGCAATGGATGAGATTACAGAACAAGTTACATTAATAAATGAATCAATTTCTATTATTGATCAAATATCATTTCAAACAAATATTTTATCTCTTAATGCAGCCGTAGAAGCAGCAACAGCAGGAGAAGCAGGAAAAGGATTTGCCGTAGTTGCACAAGAAGTAAGAAATTTAGCAAGTAGATCTGCTGAAGCTGCAAAAGAAATTAAAAATATTGTTGAAAGTGCAACAGCTAAAGCAACTCATGGTAAAAATATTTCTGCTGATATGATTAAAGGTTATGATAGTCTTTTACTTAATATTACAAAGTCAACAGAAATGATTGCTGAAATATCAAATGCAAGTAGAGAACAAGAAACAGGAATTACACAAATTAATGATGCCGTTACTCAATTAGATAAGCAAACACAAGAAAATGCATCAACAGCAACACAAACACTTGATATTGCAGTTCAAACAGATACTATAGCCAAAGAGATTGTATCAGATGCAAATGCAAAAGAATTTATAGGTAAAAGTGAAGCAAGAATAGTTGAATCACAAAAATCAAATAATAAACAAAGTAATATTCAAATTAAAAAAGTAGAAAAAAAAGAAATTGCAAAAGCTGTAGTATCTTCTAATAGTTCAGATGATCAATGGGAAAGTTTCTAGAGTATGTATAAGTACTGAGTAGTGAATTACTCAGTATTTATTTTTTGATTATTTAGTTAAAATTCTCTTTTTTACTTCTTCAAAGCTAATAATTTCAGAACCTTCTTTTATTGAATCCTTTGATTCATGTGCTCCATAACCATAAGACATAGGAGTTATGTTTTCAGTATCATAAAAAGCGGTTCTTGCATTTATCCATTTAGCATTACTGATGTCATTTATCCAAATAACTGCTTCATCTTTCCATTGAACTTCCTGTTCTTTTGTCCATTCTATTGCACAACCAAGGTCATCAAAAATATGAGTTTTTCCTGTTGTTGGGTTTATCATTTGAACTGTTTGATTTCTATCACTTACAACCATTACACATCTTGCACACATATCTCTATCCCAATGTACTTCATGTACTTCCGTTGTTACTTTTTTTTCACAAGCTGTGAATATTAATGCCGTACTTAATATTAAACCTGCTTTAATGATTTTTTTATACATATTATCTCCTATACTTTCTCATCTGATATAATTTTTCCTAAATCCATATAAATCTGTCTATTTACTATTTCTTTAACTTCATCAAGTCTATGTGTTACAAATAAAAGTATTTTATCATCTTCATTTTGTTTTAGAAGTCTATAAAAATCATCTCTTGCAACAGGGTCTAAATTTGCAGTTGGTTCATCATAAATTATGATATTACTTTTTTTAGCTAATGAAATTGCAATTAGCATTTTTTGTTTCATACCGCCAGAAAGTTTGAAAAATGATTTATTTAGATTTGATTTAATATCTAGTTTCATTTCATTTGCATAATGCATAATTAATTCTTTATCTACATTTGAACTAGCTTGAATATACTGCATAAGTTCATTTAGATTCAATTTAATTGGAGGTGGAAGTTGAGGTACAAATGATATGTCATTTAAGACATCAATTCTTTGTTTTATAGGATCTAATCCATTTATAAGAACTTGTCCTTCATCTGGATGATAATATCCTAGAATTGATCTAATTAATGTTGTTTTACCCGCTCCATTAGGCCCCATTAATGCAATATAATTATTTTTCTCAAATTCAATATTCACGTTATCTAAAGATACATGTGAACCAAATTTTTTTGTTAGATTTGATATTTTTATCATTTTATACTAATCCTTTTAATCTAAAGTCAAATTTTAATGCATCTGCATGACATACATCTATACATCTACCACATAAAGTACAATCAGCACCTGTTACATATTGAGTTTTTATGCCTTTTTCTTCTCTTTGTTTATCATATTTTGCTTTTGTTAAATCTAGCACTTGATTCTCAAAACATACATCATGACAAACCATACAATGATCACAATTATCATTCCATTGAACTCTAAGTGCACTTGCTTTTCCTAAATATCCATACGTTGTTCCAATAGGGCAAATATAAGTACACCATGCTCGACGAGAAAAAAATACTTCTATTAAAAATATAAGTAAAACCCAAACTAAAGCTAAACTCCAGCCATAAGTAATAAATCTACTCATAATTCCAACTACATTAAATGTTTCAAAAACTAAATAGCCACTTGTAAATGCTAATATTATAAATATAAACCAAAAAACATGTCTAACTCTATGATCAAACTTTCTATTTTTTATAATTTTTTTTGATACAAGTTTATTATGAAGTTTTTCTGCAATTTCACTAAGTATTCCATATGGACATACCCAAGAACAATAGGTTCTTCCACCTATTAATAAATAAAAAATTATAATAGTTGATGTTCCAATAACTATGTTTATTGGTAAATGATATGTTGCTAAATACATTTGAATTGTTGTAAAAGGGTCAATTAAATGAAATCCTAAAAATCTAGAACCATTTAATGTTCCCTCTAATGTTTGAATATCAAGTGAAAATGATAGGAAAAAAAGTAAATGTATACTAATTACAACCAACCATCTTTTCATTCTATAAGAAAAAAATGTTTTCCCTTCTTTTGTTTTTGAGAAAAAAGTAGAGATAAAACTTGTATCTTTTATTGTTGCTCTCATATTCCATTTATTCATTTTATATTCCTACTAGTTTTTACTATTTAATTAAAAGTTATTTATTTGATTTAAATTGGCTAATTTCTCTAGCAAATTCTTTTAATTCATTATCATCAAGATTCATTAATAAACCTTTCATAATAAGGTTTTCTCTTCGTCCTGATTTAAAGTCAACTAATGCTTTTAAAAGTTGTTCTTCACTTTGTCCTATAAGTTGAGTTCCCATAAGTTTCTTACCATTTTGCATTCCTGAACCATCTGATGCATGACAAGATGAACATTTTACTTTATAAGAATTACTTACTTTAAAAGTTCCTGTATTTCCTACTTTATCTCTTAATACTTTTAGTTTATCTTCTTCTTGTGTATCGTCATGTGTATTTGGTGTATTACTTGTTGCTGTATCTGAAAACTTTAAATCTTCAATAATTTTACCAGCTTCTCCACCTTGAAATGCTCTGCCATTTGAATATGTATATGCCATTAATCCTATAACAATTAATGTTGCAATTATAGCAATTATATTTTTCATTTCATCTCCTTAATCTCTTTATTAAATTGATAAATCTCGTTTGCAATTTTTCTTATTTCTTTTTCTGACATTTGTTTTACTAACCCAGACATTAAAACATTTTTATTTTCATCTTTTTTAAATTCCATAATTCTTTTGAATATAAAATCAGAATCTTTGCTTAATAAAGAAGGTCCAATTATTCCATTTGCATAATCATTATGACAAGCTGAACATTTAACAATAAATTCTTTACTAAGTTTATTAACTAATAAAGATACTTTTACTCTTTCATAAGGACTTCTTACATGCATATTTGCATCAAGTTTTGTTCTTGGTTTTTCTTTTACTTCATTTTTTGTTTTATTTTTAACATTATAATCATAATAAAAAGTTCCATTTTCTTTTTCAGTTTTAACTTTTTCTTCTACTTTTATTTCATTGGAATTAGTATTTTTCTGAATTTCAATTGATAATGGAGCTTCTTGTACAACTTCAATTTCTTTTACTACCTTTATTTCTTTTTCAACAGTTTTTTCATCTTTTTTATCAGAACAACCTATAATTGATATAATTACAATTGTACTTAGTATAAATTTTTTAATCACGATCTTATTCCTTTTTCATAATAATCTTCAAATGTTAATCTTGGTTTTACAACAATAGCAGCTTCAAAAGAAGGACAAAGTTCTTCACAAACACCACATCCAATACAACCTTCATATACTTCAGGTTTCATTCCACCATTTTTATCACTAACCATAGCAATTGCTCCACTTGAATTTGGAATAGGACACATATCTGCACAAATAGTACAGTTTTTACCTTCAAAATTATCAAGTTTATCTAGTACATCTTGTTCTAACTGTCTTGTGTTAGGATGTTCATGAATTCTCGCTATTTGTTCTTTTGTCACAGTTTCATTTTTTAATGCTATACATCTATTAGGAAATTCTAATACTGCAATTCCCATTTTGATATCTTCTGGTTTTTCACAATTATGATCAAGTGCTCCTGTTGGACATGCTAATACACAAGGTACAGCTGAACAAGCATAACATCCTCTTTCTCTTGGATCTATATATGGAGTTCCTACACCATGACCTTTAATCATATCTGCAAGTTTTATAGAATGATATGGACAAACTTGTAAACATTGACCACATTTAATACATAAAGCCAAAAACTCTTGTTCATTTACAGCACCTGGTGGTCGTAACTTCATTTGAGCTGACAAGGTATAAGGACTAATAGCAATTCCTCCACCCAGAGTTAATGCTAACATTCCAAGTGTTGAAAATTTTATAAAATTTCTTCTATCTTTTTTAATATCTGCCATAATTAAATCCTTACATCTTTAATTTTGGTTCTTTATCTTCCATTAGAAAAACCGGTTCAGTAAAGGGCGCTAGTTTTGCAAGAAAGTTAAGAAGTGAAATCACGGGAGAACCATAAAAAAACTTTACATTGGGATTATAAACCCATAGCTGATCCGCATATTGATAAACTCTATGAGGAGTATCGCCTATATTGTCATTATCTTTATCAAAACCTTCATAATTATCCCAGTAATTACCAAGTATTTCATTCTCATTTGTTTTAGCACCTCTACTATCATTAATAATATCATCGATATTTCCAACTAAAGTATTAGCTTTTATAACATTATTCTCACTAATTGAATGAAAACGAATTGCTTCTGAATTATATAAAATTTTATTATTTAGAATCCAATTTTTTGTATCTGGTTCAAAAGGTGATCTATCGATATATAAACCTTGTGCAGAATAAATAATAGTATTATCTTCTAAAGTAAAGTTTGATACATCTTTCATACCAATACCCATACCAGTAGCTCCTAAAGAACTCTTTACTACATTTCCTGTAGCAATAGTATCTTTACTATACATAAAAAATATTCCTACAGAATTTAATTTGTAATGATTGTTTTTTACTATATTTTTACCAGCATGCATAAAATGTAAAGAATATCTATTTTGCTCACCATGGTTATCAGAAATTTCATTTCCATGAGAATACCAAATAACTACATCTCTTGATTTATATACTTTATTTTTGCTAACAATATTATCATTTGAATACCAAAGTCTAAGAGCATCACCTCTTAAGCCTAATTCTAAATCTTTTGAAGTAATTGTATTATTTGAAAAAATTGAATTATTTGTCATTGCTGCATCAATTCCAAATAATGTGTCCTTAATAATACAATTAGAAATTTCTGATTGTTTTGAGTTTGATATCTTAATTGCAGAATCAAGCTTATCGTGTCTATCTCCACTACCTTGTATTGTTAAGTTTTTAATAGTTACAAATGAACTTGTGATTTCTATTACTGTACCTGTTTGTTCTCCATCAATAATAACTCCATCTTCTTTCCCAATAATTGATATTGGTTTAGTTATTTTTATTGAACCTTTATAAACTCCTTTTGAGAGTTTTAATATTGATCCTTCTGGAGCATTATCAATAGCATCTTGTAATACATTTGCATTTAATAAATTAAAAAACAAAAAATAAAAAGTAATAGTTATTCTAAACATTTAAGGCCTTAATTATTTTGTTTCTTTCATTGCTTTATTTTTAGCTAAGATTGCTAATAAACTTAATAATCCAATTGCTAATAAAGCGTAAAATCCAATCGTTGGATATGAATGTGTTGTAAATTGTGCAATTTTACCATCACCAAAAACTGTTGGCATAAAAGGTTTAATCTTGAATGCACCCCAATCATGTAAATTATGTCCAAACCAATATAACCAATATGAATAATCAGCTATAAAAAGTAAAGGTAAAGATGCAGGTATTATCATGAATTTTGTAAATATTTTCTTATTAAATATAATAAAATATATCATAAATAAAGATAATGATAGAAGTGCATAAATACCAATTTCTCTTTCTAGTTTTCCACCTCTCCACATAGGATCCATTCCTACATAGTGATTAATTGTGTTCATCTCATGAACTTCTCCTGAAAAACCATCAAAATGGAAGTATACAGGTATTCCCTCTGGGAAAGCTTTTTTAGGGTAATTTGGAGCTTCAAGTGAACAAGACCAAATAGGTAGTGATGCTACACCAATTTCAGATGAATTTTCAATCATCTTTAATAAGTCGTTATGTGCCTCTTTAGGTGTTGTTGTACTTTTATATTTACCTTGATTATAAATATTCCATACTTTTATTGCAAGTGGAGATATTTCATCAATGTTACCATCGTGTATTTTATTTAAAGTTCCATGGAAAGTAATCATAGGAAATGTAAATGCCAGTGTCATAATAATTAATGCAAGTGACGCAAATATTTTTGCTTTTAGAAAACTTGGATGCATTTGATTATCCTTTCTTTTAAGTTTAAGATATAAATCATTTATCTGATTTATTTATTAAAACTAAATATAATGATAGCTTATCAAAATTAATAATTTTTGTCGTTGATATCTATCAATAAAAAAAGGAAGAATATTATAATTCTTCCTTTTTTATTAGTAAAAATGATTCTTAGAATAGGTTAGCGTTTTGCTCAATCCATTTTAAGTATTCAATAATATCTTTTGTTTCTTTTTCTGTCATACCTTGGTTAGGCATTTTTAATTTAAAGTAATCAATCATACCTTTAACATAAGGTTCTTCATACATTTTTTCTGGATCTAAAATAAAGTCAGTAACCCATTTTTCACCATTTTCATGTCTTTGTAAAACACCAGTTAAATCAGGACCTGATGATACTTTACCAATAACGTGACAACCATTACAACCACCCTCAGCAAATGCAGTTTGTCCACGTTCAGCAGCAGGAGTTTGTTTAGTAGCAATTCTTTCTACTAATGCATCTTTTGCACTAATTCCAGCATCTGCTGTTTTTACCATTAATTGCCAAATCATACCTTCATGTAAAATTGCTTTTTCCATGTCTCCTGCTTTTACAGCAGCATTAGCTTTTTCTTTTTCAACAGGAATCTTTCCATATTGATCAAAGGCATCAGTAACTAAATCAGCAACAACTTTATGTTTGTCAAAACCGTTTGCTTTTAAGAAAGCAACAACACTTTGAATAACACCATCAGTAGCAGCATTTACAGCAACAACTTTGTCATATTCAGCTTTAAGCTCAATTGGACTCATTGTTTTCATTTTCATTTTAGTTGCAGATACATATTTTTTATTAGGATCTTTAACCATTAAATAACCCATCATTTCTAAGTGAAGTGCAGAACAAAATTCAGTACAATAGTAAGGGAAAACACCTTCAATATCAGCAACGAATTCCATAGTTGTAGTTTCACCTGGCTCTAATGAAGCATGTTGATCAAATCCACCAATAGTAAATCCATGAGTTTCATCTTGTGCTCGTTCTAAATTTGTCATGTGCATAGTTACTATGTCACCTTTATTAACAGTGATTCTTTCAGGGTTAATATGAGATCTAACAAAAGTAGAATAAATTGTTACGTGATTTCCATCTCTTTCAATTCTTTCTTGTCCAGCTAATGTTTTACCAATATGTTGTTTACCAGTTTTTGAGTTAGTACCCATTTTATATCTAACATGTGGATCAAGTTTTGAAGCTCTAATACCAACTGCTTGATGTGGTTCACCTAAAGGTAAAGGCATATCAACTAGTAAATCCATTGTTTTACCAGAAATATCAATTAACTGGTGATTTTGTGGATGTAAAGGACCAACATTTTGGAATCTATCAATTGCTAATTTGTTTAAAGCAATAATATAATCACCTTGAGGATCAGCAGTTTTACCTTCCATACCAGCTAAGTGACCAATGTTATAGTGAACATTTTCTTTATCAAGTACTTTTAAGTCTTTATAATTCCATTTTACAACTTGTGAATCAACATATAATGAAGTATAAACTTCTCCATCAACAGGTGAATATTGTGTATGCAATGGCCCAAGTCCTAATTCAGCTTGCCCGTGTAAAGATTTTTTCATATCTAAAATTGGAATACCGTATGGATCTTTTCCAGTAAATTCTTTAGCATCAATTAATTTTTTAATTTTAGCAAATGAGTAAACAGAAGCATGAGTATCTAATTTTCCACAAACAATCATGTATTTCCCATCAGGAGAAACATCAACACCATGAGGTGATTTAGGTTCAGGAATTAAGAATAATGCATTATTTTTAACTGCAACTTCAATAGGAACAATATTATGTCCATTAATTACTTTTACATTTTTTGGATCTTTTGCAATTTCTGCAAGTTTTTTCCAGTTATATACATGTAAAAAGTCAGTATCGTTTCTAGACATTCCAGCTTCATTTGGTGGATTACCTACTTCAATACCACCTGTATACATCTCTGTATTAAATGAGTTTGTGAATCCCCAACCGTAACTTGCACCTTTACCAGCATCTGATAAATCTTGATTATATGGAGGTAATTCAATTGTATAAGATTCTTTTGGTTTAATTCGACCGATTTTATCATCGAATTTCCACATAGTAACTCCACCTCTGTAAGATTCTTTAAAATCTTCAATTGGGTGATAGTTATTATCATATGGTGCTGCATATTGTGAAGCTTCAATAATATATTCTGAGTTTGGAGTAAAGAATGCTCCCCCATGGTTTGATTTAAATACAGGGTTTGGAACAATTTGTTTAGTTTCAAAATCTTCTAAATCAATAACGGCAATTCTTGGATTAGCTTTATCATTAATTGCTAACCATCTACCATCATATTTCCCATCTTTTTCAGATAGTGCAGGGTGATGAGTATCTCCCCAATTTATTTCTCTACCTCTAATATTACCTTGTCTAAGAATAGCTAATGAATCTTTATCATAACCATATCCTTGCCAAGGTTCAGGTGTGAATACACCGATATATTTTAAAATTCTCATTGATGGTACACCATATACAATTACTTGTCCTGATTGTCCACCTGATGAAAAGATTACATATTTATCTTTCACTCCTGTTGGGTTATAAGTTTTCGCAGCTCTGATTACATCTTTTTCAGATAAACCTCTATCTTTCATTACTTTAGAAAGTTCTCCCTCTGCTGCATTAATTGCAGTAACAGCTAGAGTTGACCCTAAAAGTAAAGATGAGATTTGATTAAGTACTGGTCTCATATTAAAACTCCTTTCCTTGTGTTGTCTTTTTTAATAATTAATAATTTATTATTAAAAATAGTTATTATTTTAACGTGAAGTGGAGTTTATTAAAATGACATGTGTCAAGAAAGTGTTAATTAAATGTTAATTTGAAGCTTTTAAATAGAAAAAGTTTTTTTTCTATTTAAAAAGTTACAAGAAGTTAAATTCTACCGTTTAATAATCGAATAAGAGCATCTTGAATTTGACTAAATCTAAAGATTCTTTTTCCATTATTTGTTTTCATAAAATCACGTGCATCATCTAGTGCTTTAAAAGCAACTAAATCATCACCAGCAGGAGAAATTTTATTTGAACCGTATACATAATGTGCTTTTCTTGCATTAATTGCTTTTAATGTTTTATAATCTGTAACAATAATATTTTCAAAGTCGTCAACTACTGATATATTAAAAGGTTTCCATTTATCTTTAGTGAAATAAAATTCAAACATTGATTTTGGTGAAGAAAAAAATGCTGAATTTTCATTTGAAAAATTAATTTTACTTACCCATTTGGGATTTTTATATACTTCTAGCTTTCTAATTTCACCTTTTGTTTGTTTTGTGAAATCAAGATTATACTTATTATCACTTGCCATACATAATGTACTAGCTAATATTGAAATAAGTATTGTTGACTTAAGTGCCTTTTTTATCATTTGTTTCCTTTTTTATCTTTTATACTAAATCTTTTTTTGAAAATATTTTATATCCTACTACTGCGAAAATAATACCTAATACAAGAGGGTATAATATAGAAAATAGTACAAATGTTGATTGTTTAAAAATATCTAAGATATGAAATGCAACTGGTCCCATTACTGTTAATTGTGGATCAAATAATGATATAGCAGCAACTCTAAATATTTCCATTGGATTTGATAATGCAATTGATATAATTAATGATTCTTCAAACCTATTTTGCATCATTAGTGAAATTAAAGCAATATCAATAAATGCTAATAAGAATATCCATATAAAAAATGAAACTCCAAGTGCAACTTCACTTGATTTAACAAATGATGAAATGAAGAAAGCAATACCTAAAAAAGCAGATGATAGTGCAAAAAGTAAACCAGTATACAAGAAAAAAATCTTCCATGGAACTTCTGCGCCAATTGATGTACCATAAATAATCGCAACAACCATTGCAAAAAACACTGGTAAAAATACAGTAATAAATCTACCTAAAATTTTACCCCAATAATATTGTTTTAATGAAATAGGAAAAGACAACATATATTCTAGTATGTGATCATCTCTATCTGCAGAAATTGATCTAACTGTTGTAATTAAAATAAAGATAGGAAGAATTACAATAGTTACTTGTATATACATAAGTAGTAATCTACTCAATCCACTAAATCCCATAACCTGAGATTGAGTAACTCCTGCTATAAAAAATAATGCAATCATTCCTCCAAAAACAAGAGAATAAACGACGAACCATTTTGCTCTAAGAGATTCTTTTAAATCTAAATATGCAATTAGTGATAAATTTTTCATAATAACCTTTTTTTTTATCTAAAAAAGATTTTATCATATAATATTATTTAATAACGTTGACATATATCAATAGAAAAGGCTAAAGTATTATTTTTATGTGAAAAAAAGTGATAAATTTGAATAAGATTATACTTAATATATAAAGATATTTTATAAAAGCAACTCATAATAACTTTTTAAGTACAATCGTGAAATTAAAGATAAATATCAAGGATAGACATTGAGAGCATTAATTAGTGTAAGTGATAAGAGTGGTGTTGAAAACTTCGCAAAAGAATTAGTTAGTTTAGGTTATGAAATCATCTCAACTGGTGGTACATACAATAAGCTTAAAGATGCAGGAATTACAGTAATTGAAGCAAATGAAGTTACAAAGTTTCCTGAGTGTTTTGAAGGAAGAGTGAAAACTTTAAATCCATTTATTCATGGTGGTATTTTACATAGAAGAGATAAACAATCTCATTTAGATCAAGCAAAAGAATTAGGTGTTGAAGGTATTGATTTAGTATGTGTTAATCTTTACCCATTTAAAGCAACAATTGAAAAAACTGATGATTTTGAAGAAATTATTGAAAACATCGATATTGGTGGTCCAGCTATGGTTAGATCTGCTGCTAAAAATCATGATTCTGTAATTATTGTTACGGATGTTATTGATTATGATGTTGTTTTAAACAATCTTAAAAATGATACAAACACTCCTGAGTTCAGAAGAGATATGATGATTAAAGCTTATGAGCATACTGCTGCTTATGACTCAATGATTGCAAATTATATGAATAAAAGATTTAATGGTGGAATGGGTGCTAAACAATTCATCGTTGGTGAAAAAGTATTTGATACAAGATATGGAGAAAATCCTCATCAAAATGGTGCATTATATGAATTTGATAATCAATTTACTGACAAATTTGTTACATTAAAAGGTGAAGCATCTTTTAATAATATGGGTGATATCTCAGGAGCTGCTAGAATTGCATCTGCATTTGGTTCTGATAAAGCTGTATGTATTGTAAAACATGGAAATCCATGTGGATTTGCAATTAAAGATAATTTATTTGATTCATATGTTGAAGCACTTAAATGTGATCCTGTTTCTGCATTTGGTGGAGTTGTTGCTGTTAATGGTACGGTTGACAAAGAACTTGCTGAAAAAATGAATGAAATCTTTTTAGAAGTAGTATTTGCTGCAAAAATTACTGCTGAAGCACAAGAAGTATTTGCTAAGAAAAAAAGAATTAAACTTTTTGAACAAGGTACAGAACTTTTAGAATTAGCAAATGATAAAATTGACTTTAAAAGAGTTGATGGTGGATTTGTATTCCAAGATGCGGATAAAGTAGAAGATGATGAGGTTAGAAATTCTGAATTAAAATCAGAAAGAAAAGCAAGTGAACAAGAAGTTAAAGATATGGAAATTGCATATAAAATTGCTTCATTAACTAAATCTAACTGTGTTGTATATGTTAAAAATTCTGCAATGGTAGCTGTAGGTATGGGTATGACTTCAAGAGTTGATGCTTCAAAAGCTGCACTTACTAAAGCAAATGATATGGGTATTGATGTAAAAGGTGCTGTTTTAGCATCTGAAGCATTCTTCCCATTTAGAGATTCAATTGATGCAGCTGCAACTGCTGGTGTTAAGTGTGTAATTGAACCAGGTGGTTCTATTAGAGATGATGAAATTATTGATGCTGCTAATGAATTTGGTATGGCTTTATATTTCTCAGGAAAAAGACACTTTTTACATTAATCTTTATAAAATCTAATAAAAAAATATAGTATTTCATAGTTTTATATCTATGAAATACTAATTTTTTAGTTATACTTGAGTTTATTATTATTGAGGAATTAATATGTTTTTTAAATGGTCTACCTTAATTATTTTTTTCTTAATCATTTCTTCAAATGCACTATATGCTAAGAATTTAAAAAAAGTTACTCTTCAATTATCATGGTTTGATCAATTTCAATTTGCTGGATATTATATTGCAAAAGAAAAAGGTTTCTATGAAGATTTAGGACTTGATGTTCAAATTAAACCCTTTGCTTTTGGTATAGATATTCCAAAAGAAGTAAGTGATTTAAATATTGATTTTGCTGTTGGTAGAGAAACTCTTATTTTAGAAAAATCAAAAGAACAAAATATTGTTGCACTTTATGCATTATTTCAATCAACTCCATTAGTATTATTAAGTACAAAAGAATCTAAGATAAATAGTATTAGTGATTTTTCTGGAAAAAAAATTATGACTACAATTGATGATGCAAGTGAAGTATCACTTAAGTCAATGATCAGCTCTCATAATATAAAACTAAATGAATTAAAATTCATAAAACATTCTCATAATATAAATGACTTAATAAATAAAAAAACAGACATAATTTCGGCTTATATATCAAAGAGCACATATGAATTGGAAAAAATGGGGATAGAATATAATGTTTTTGATCCAAAAAACTTTGATTTTGATATGTATAGTGATTTTTTATATACAAGTGATAGTTTAATTAAAAAGGATACTAATACTGTTTTAAATTTTAAAGAAGCATCTTTAAAAGGATGGAAATATGCCTATTCAAATATTGAAGAAACATCAGATTTAATAATTAGAAAATATAACTCTGAAAAATTAAGCAAAGAAGCATTAATTTATGAAGGGAAAGAACTTAAAAAATTATCTTATTTTAAAACTAATAAATTAGGTGAAATTAAAAAAGAAAAAATGAGAAGAATTTTTGATCTATATAATGTTATGGGTTTAACGAAAGAAAAAGTAATTATCGATGATTTTATTTATTATGATAAGAAACTAAAAAATTTAAAATTCTCACCTAAAAACAAATTGTATTTAAAAAATAAAAAAGAAATAAGGATGTGTATCCTTCCTGATTCTTTACCTTACAGTGCAGAAAAAAATGGCAAATTTACAGGATTTGTTTCTGATTATGTAAAATTAATTGAAGAAAAAATACAAGTACCAATTACTTTAATAAAAACAGAAACTTGGACAGAAAGTTTAGATTTTATTAAAAATAATAAATGTGAGTTAATACCTTCTATTTCAATAACAAAAGAAAGAAGCAAATATTTAAATTTTACTAGACCTTATATTCAAATGCCATTTGTAATTGTTACACAAAATACAAAACCATTTATTGATGATATTGGAACTTTAAAAGATAAAAAAGTTGGAATAATTAAAGATTATGCCTTTTTAATTATATTAAAAGAAAAATTTCCTTCAATTGATTTTGTAGAAGTTTCAAATACTAATGAAGGTTTGAATAAAGTACTTGATGGAGAATTATTTGGACATATAGATTCAAATGCAAGTAGTTGGTATAAACTACAAACTAAATTCTTAAATAAATTAAAAATATCAGGAAATGTAGAATCTTCTCAAGATTTGAGAATGGGAATAAATAAAGATGATTATGAGTTATTGGAAATTTTTGAAAAATCGGTTTTAAATATCGATGAAGAAACAAAAAAATCTTTGTTAAATAAATGGTTATCTGTTCAGTATAAAAAAGAATTTGATACAACACTTATATGGCAAATTTGTTTTATTGTTAGTTTGGTATTACTAGGATTATTATATAGACAAAATTTATTAAGAAAATTAAATAAATCTTTATCTTCAAAAGTTCAAGCTAAAACTGATGAATTACAAAAAATAAATAATAACCTAGAAATTAGAATAAAAAAAGCTGTTGAAGAAAACAGAAGAATTGATAGAATTCTTTCTGAGAAATCAAAAAAAGCTGCTATTGGTGAAATGATGGAAAATATTGCTCATCAATGGAGACAACCTTTATCTATTATTACTACTGCTGCAAGTGGATTAAAAATCAAAAAAGAAGTTAATGACTTAAATGATGAGTTTTTAGTAGATACTTTAAATTCAATTGTTAGAACATCAAAAAACTTATCTAACACTATTGACGATTTTAAAGATTTTTTTAAACCAAATGATGAAAAAATGGATTTTTTATTAAATAAATGTTGTAATAAAAGTTTAAATCTTTTACTTCCTAAATTTAATAGTAAAGATATTCATATTGTTAAAAATATGGAAATTATTAGTATTTACAGTTTTGAAAGTGAATTAATTCAAGTTTTTCTTAGTATTTTAAATAATGCACAAGAAGCATTAATTACATGTAATTATGATAAAAAATTAGTATTTATAGATATTTATAAAAATAATGGTGAGATAATTATAAAAATAAAAGATAATGCTGGTGGAATTAAAAAAGATGATATGCCAAAAATATTTGAGCCATACTTTACTACTAAACATAAATCACAAGGTACAGGTATAGGTTTATATATGTGTGAAGAGATAATTTCTAAACATATGAATGGAAAAATTGTTGTTTCTAATATTGAGTATGAATATGAAGAAAAAACTTACTTAGGTGCAGAGATAAAAATAACCTTATTATAATACCTTTCTAATAAAGAAAAGTATTATAGTAAAAATTAATTACTTAACGTCTTTAATTATTCTAGAAATATTTTCAACAACATTTTGATGACCTTTAATTGCTTCATCATAATTATTGAATCTTTTGTTAAATACTGGTTCGTGATATATGATTTTCCCATCTTCTTTCTTGAAAATCATTGTTTCATATACAAATACATTATTATGTTGATTTAACCACGAATGTCTTACTTGCATTTTTATAGTAGATATAAAATATCTTTTGCCCTCAACATCTGCAATATGTTTTAATTCTAAATCTTGATGTTCCATATTTCCTCCTAGATTTTTAATTAATATTATAATTCAATAACGTGATAATAGAATGATAAATTTCAAGTTATTTTATATGTATAAACTCAAAAAAATAAAAAATATTTATAATTAACTTTTTGATATAATATGAACATATATAAATTAATATTAGGATATTTATTGAGTTGGTTAGATATAGATAAAAAGCATGTATGGCATCCATACAATTCGTTACCTTCGAAATCATCATTGTTAGCAGTTAAAAGTACAAATAAAACATCTATTTTTTTAGAAAATGGTGAAGAATTAATTGATGGTATGAGTTCATGGTGGAGTGCAATACATGGATATAATCATCCTCGTTTAAATAAAGCATTAAAATCACAAGTTGAAATTATGCCTCATATAATGTTTGGTGGATTAGCTCATGAAAAAGCTGCTGTTTTATCAGAAAAACTAGCAAAGTTAACAGGTTTAAATAGTGTTTTTTTATGTGATTCAGGTTCTGTTTCTGTTGAAGTTGCATTAAAAACAGCGATTCAATATCAAGAAGCAAAGGGTTTAAAAAAGTATAAATTTATTGCACTAGAACATGCTTATCATGGTGATACCTTAGCAGCTATGAGTGTTTGTGATCCAGATAATTCTATGCATAGTATATATGGGTCTTATTTACCAAAACACATATTTACCAAAGCACCAGAACTTGGTTTTGAAACGGATTGTTCTGAATCTATAAAAGAACTAGAAAAAACTTTTGAAAAATATCATAAAGAATGTGCTGGTTTTATACTAGAACCAATTGTTCAAGGTGCAGGAGGAATGAGAATTTATAATCCAAACTTTTTAAAAAAAGCTAGGGAGTTATGTTCTAAATATGATGTATTATTAATTGCAGATGAAATAGCTACAGGTTTTGGGCATACTGGAAAAATGTTTGCTTGTGAGTGGGCGAATATCAAACCTGATATTATGACATTAGGAAAAGGTTTAACTGGTGGCTATATGACTATGGCTGCGATGATAACCTCAAAAAATGTATCAGATACTATTAGTAATTCAGAACTTGGTATTTTAATGCATGGTCCGACATTCATGGCTAATCCTTTAGCTTGTAGTGTTGCGATTGAGAGTTTAAATTTATTAGAAGAAACGTCTTGGAAAAAAAATGTATTAAATATTGAAAAAATATTTAAAGAAGAACTTTTAAGTGCAAAAGAACTTGAATTAGTTAAAGATGTTAGAAGTATTGGAGCTATTGGAGTAATTGAGTTAACTGATGCTTCTTATGCTCAGCAAGTACAAGATTATTGTGTGCAAAAAGGTGTTTGGATTAGACCTTTTGGAAAATTAATTTATTCAATTGTTGCTTATACAATTAAAGAAGAAGATTTAAAAATAATTGTAAAAACTATGATTGAATCAATCAAAGCTATAAAGAAATAATATGAAAAAAGAAAATTTAAAAAAACTATCAGTAAATTTACCAAAAAAACCAGATGTTTTAGGTAGAAAAAGATTTTTTAATTCCGCTGTATTAATTCCTCTTATTAAAATAAAAGGGGAGTATTATTTACTTTTTCAAAAAAGAGCAGCTAATATAAGACAAGGTGGAGATATTTGTTTTCCAGGTGGTGGTTTTGAAAAAGGAATTGATAAAAATTTTAAACAAACAGTACTTAGAGAGACAAAAGAAGAATTAGGGATTGAATCTAAAGATATAAATATTATTGGAAGATTAGATACTTATGTTGCACCCATTGGTGCTATTATTGAACCTTTTGTTGCAAAAATTAAAAAAAGTGTATTAAAAACTATGAAAATAGATAAATCAGAAGTTGAAAAAACTTTATTAATTCCTGTTTCATTTTTTAAAAATACAGAGCCTTTAGAATATACATTATCTCATGAAATTCAACCTTTTAGAATAAAAGAAGATGGAGAAAAAGAAATTTTATTTCCTGTTGAAGAATTAGGTTTACCAAGTAGTTATAAAGAACCATGGGGAAATAAAAGACATAAAATATGGGTATATAAATATGATGGTGAAGTAATTTGGGGAATAACAGCTGTGATAATAAATGATTTACTAGAAAAATATTAAATCTGTACTATAATACACATTATTATATTACTACACAAAAAGTAAATATAAATTTTGTATAGTTATAAAAACAAACACAAGGATATATTATGATTAATAAAATTAACAATCTTACTGAAAGCATAATGTCGAATTTTCAAAGTATTTTTCTTCTAATAGCGAGACTTACTATTGCATATGGTTTCTTTGAACCTGCATTAAATAAATGGAATAATATTGCAGATACAGCATCTTGGTTCGAAAGTTTAGGTATACCTTTCCCTTTACTAAATGTTTATATGTCCGCATCAGTTGAATCTTTAGGTGTAATACTTTTAGCATTAGGTTTATTTACTAGATTAATTAGTTTACCTTTAATTGGTACTATGATTGTAGCGATTGTAACGGTTCATTTTGCAAATGGATTTGGAGTTGCTGATAATGGTTTTGAAATACCTCTTTATTATTTATTATTTTTAGGACTTTTTGCTTCATTTGGTGCAGGAAAACTATCTTTAGATAATTTTTTCAAAAATAAATAAGGTTAATAATGAATAATATTAAATTAGATGATAAATACATAACACCATCAAAAGTTGTATGTATTGGTAGAAACTACTTAGAGCATATTGCTGAACTAAATAATGATACTCCCGATGAAATGGTTTTTTTCATTAAACCAAATTCATCTGTAAGTCAAGATCTTATTTTTCCAAAACTACAAAATACTTGTCATTATGAAGCAGAGATATCATTTATTATAGAATCTAGTAAAATAATTGCTGTAGGTTTTGGTCTTGATTTAACTTTAAGAGAAGTACAATCAAAACTAAAAGAGAAAGGTCTACCTTGGGAGAGAGCAAAATCATTTCATAAATCTGCTGTATTTTCTGATTTTGTTACTTTTAATGGTGATATTTCAAAACTACAAATTGAACTTTTTATTAATGGTGAATTAAAACAAAAAGGTGATGTACCTTTAATGATAAATAAACCAGAAGAAATTATAAAAGAAGTAAATACTTTTTTAGATTTTGAAGATAATGATATTCTAATGTCAGGAACACCAAAGGGTGTTGGTAAATTTGTAATAGGTGATGTTTTTTTAGGAAAAATTTCTTATGATGGTAAAGTACTAATAGAAAAAGAGTTTATTGTTTCATAATTACTTTGATTAAAAAGGGTAGATACTATATTTAGATATCTACCCTTTTTTTATTGTGTAAATTCCTCTATCATATGTCCTAAACGATTCTTTTTAGTGTTTAAGTATTGTTTATTTTCTTTACAACTTTTCATTTCTATTGAGATTCTTTGATTTACTTTTACTTTTTTTAATCCATTTAATTTCTTAGGATTATTACTCATTAAATTTATTTCTTTAATTTTATAATATTCAAGTATATCATCAACAATTTCATAAGATCTATGATCTTCTTTAAACCCTAACATCTTATTTGCATCAACAGTGTCATAACCTTGATCTTGTAGTGAGTATGCATTTATTTTATTTAATAAACCAATATCTCGTCCTTCTTGTCTTAAATATATTATCATACCACCATTTTTTTGTATGTTTTTTAAAGCTTTATCTATTTGCCCTCCACAATCACATTTAATACTATGGAAGACATCACCTGTTAAACACTCAGAATGAATTCTAACATTAGGTACTTTATTTAAATTTTCTGTTTGTACAACTAAATGTTCTTTATTACCTTCTTGAAATACTTGAGCTATTAATTTTCCATAAATACTTGGAATATTTGCTTGTTTTGAAATATTACTAATCATTTTTTGAACCATTATTATAAATATAAATTTTCATATAAAACTCCTTTGCAACTTAGTTGCATAATTATTTTATATAATAAATCTTTAAATGCAACTTAGTTGTTTTTTTTAATTAAATATTAATCTATTCCAAACCCTTAAGATACTATGATTAGTTATTGAAAAAATATTAAAAGGTTATAAAATGTTTAATAAATTAAATGAAGAAGAAATAAGAGTAATTGAAAATAAAGGAACTGAAAGACCTTTTTCTGGTGAGTATAATGAATTTTATGAAGAAGGTACTTTTACTTGTAAAAAATGTGATACAAAACTTTATGTTTCTAATAGTAAATTCTCTTCTGGTTGTGGATGGCCAAGTTTTGATGATAATATTGAAAATGCAGTTAAAAGAGTTCCTGATTTAGATGGAAGAAGAGTTGAAATTGTATGCTCAAATTGTGGTGCTCATTTGGGACATGTTTTTGAAGGAGAAGGATTTACAAATAAAAATACTCGACATTGTGTAAATTCAATATCTTTAAAATTTTCTAAGAAGTAATCAATATATAAAATAATTAAATATAATAAGATTTTATCTCTTATTATATTTTCTTTTAAAAATAACTGCTTTTACTATAAATATATATTAAATTATAAAAAACAATCTATTAAAATTATAATTTAAAATTATAATACTTGCCTTGATTATAATCAAACTAATCATATCATATTTAAGATATTATTCAAAAAATAGTATTTTAAAAGGACAAAAATGATTTCTAATCTATCAATTAAAAAGAAATTAATTCTAATAGTAGCTATTCCTTTAGTTATTGTTATCTTACAAGCTGGAAAATTATTTTATGATTCATTTTCACAAGCTGATAATTTAGGAAAATTGAATAATGTAGTTGTTTTATCAACAAAAATTGGCGCATTAGTTCATGAAACTCAAAAAGAACGTGGAATGACAGCTGGTTTTGTTGGTAGTAAAGGTGTGAAATTTTCTTCAAAGTTACCAGAACAAAGAATACTTGTTAATAAAAGAAAAGATGATTTATTAAATGATTTAAAAGCATTTGATATTGATAATTATTCAAAAGAATTTTCTACAAATATATCTTTAGTTTTGGAACAATTAAATAATTTAGAATCAATTAGAAATAGAGTTTCTAATTTAAATATAAAAGGTTCAGAAGCAATTGCTTTTTATACAAACTTTAATGCATTATCTTTAAATGTAATAGGAAGTATTACAAAACTATCACATGATGCTTATGTATCTCAAGATTTAGTTTCTTATTTGAATTTTTTATTATCAAAAGAAAGAGCTGGTGTTGAAAGAGCAGTATTAACAAATACTTTTGCAAGAGATAATTTTTCAGAAGGAATGAAAGAAAAGTTTTTCACATTAGTTGCACAACAAAATGCATATATTGATTCATTCTTAAAAATTACTACTTTTGATTCTGCAAAATTTTATAAACAAACATTACAAGGAAAAGCTGTAAGTGAAGTTAATAAAATGAGAAGAGTTGCATCAAGCCTTGATGCTTCTTTTAATATTGATGCATCGTATTCGTCTTCTCAAATTACTGCAAAAACTAATTTATTAAAAAAAGTCGAAAACTTTTTATCTGATAAATTAATTAATACAATTACTCATCAAAAAAATATAGCTAACCAGAATATGCTTATTTTTGGAATTTTAAGTGTTTTGGGTATTTTAGTCACTCTTATATTATCTAGAATTATTTTAAATAAAATTACTACAGATGTATTTTTACTAAAAAATGGATTATCTGAATTCTTCTCATATATTAATTTTGAAAGAAGTGATATTTCACTAATTGATATTAAGTCAAAAGATGAATTAGGATTAATGGCTGAACTAATTAATGTAAATATTGGTAAAACAGAAGAGAACCTAAAATTAGATAAAGAATTAATTTCTAATACTATTAATGTTACTAATGAAATTAATAAAGGTAATCTTGATCATATGATTAGTGGTTCTTCAAATAACCCATCTTTAAATGAATTGAAGAATATAATTAATTCAATGTTATCAACATTAAATCTTAACTTAAATAATATTACTGATGTTTTAGATTCTTATGCAAATTTAGATTATAGACCAAAATTAGATCCTTCAAAATTAGAAGGTACGATTAAAAAAGTTGAAGATAATGTAAATGTATTAAGAGAATCAATTACTACAATGTTATGTCAGAATAAAACTGATGGTGAAACTTTAAATAATAACTCAGAAACTCTATCTAATAATATGAATGAGATTTCAAATGCTGCAACATCTCAAGCTGCATCATTGGAAGAAACAGCTGCCTCATTAGAAGAGATTACATCGAATGTAACTAATAGTAGTGAAACTGTAGCGAAGATGTCTCTATATGGTAAAAAAGTAAAAGAATCAGTTAATTTAGGTGAGGAATTAGCAAATAATACTGCTACTTCAATGGATCAAATAAATGAAGAAACAACGGCAATTACAGAAGCAATTACAGTAATTGACCAAATTGCATTTCAAACAAATATTTTATCTCTAAATGCAGCAGTTGAAGCAGCAACAGCAGGTGAGGCAGGGAAAGGATTTGCAGTAGTTGCCCAAGAGGTAAGAAATTTAGCTTCACGATCAGCAGAAGCAGCCAAAGAAATAAAAGATTTAGTTACAAACGCTCAAACTAAAGCATCTAATGGAAAAGAAATAGCAAATAAAATGATTGATGGATATAAACAGTTAAATGAAAATATTACATTTACTTTAAAACTTATTGATGATGTTAATGTAGCAAGTAGAGAACAAACAACAGGTATTGTTCAAATAAATGATGCTATTAATAACTTAGATCAATTAACACAAAAAAATGCACAAAATGCTTCTGATGCTGAAAATATTGCAATTAGAACTAAAGACATCTCTCAAATAATTGTTAATAATGTTAATGAAAAAGAATTTGAAGGAAAGAATAAAATATAAAAAGAGTAAAACTCTTTTTATATTTTAAATAATTCTTTCTTTTAACAAACTATTTACAAACTTTCTCTATAATCAAATCTATCTATTAAATACTATATATAAATAAATTTTTGGAGATTAATAATGAGTAATACAAATATTAAAAATGCATATTTTGCAGCGGGTTGTTTTTGGGGCGTAGAATATCACTTTGCAAAACTATCTGGAGTTAAAACAGCTATTTCTGGATACATGGGTGGACATACCCTTAATCCTGATTATCATTCTGTTTCTACAGGTACAACAGGACATTTAGAAGTTGTAAAAGTTGAATATGATGAAAATATTGTTTCTTTTGAAAAATTAGTAAAATTGTTTTTTGAGATTCACGATTTTACTCAAGAAAATGGTCAAGGACCAGATATTGGAAGTCAGTATTTATCAGGAATTTATTATAACAATAATGAAGAGAAAGAGGTAAGTGAAAAAATAATTGCCAAGTTAAGTAATATGGGATATAAAGTAGCTACATCGTTATATACGGTAGTACCATTTTATGAAGCTGAAGATTATCATCAAGATTATTATGAAAGACACCAAAAGGTGCCTTACTGTCATCCATTTAAAAAAATATTTTAATTATTTAGTACCTATAATATAATAAATAGGTTTTTTATCTAATTGTTGTAGTTTTACATTGTACTTATTTGCCCAATGTGAAACTTCATCATGAAATTCTTCTAAGATTGCATCAGCATCATTTTCATCACATTTAATTTTTAAAAAATCAGTTTTATTTGATAGTCCAACATATGCATTCATTTTTTTAAGATGATCATTTAGTGAAAAAATATGTTTTGAGAATTTATCAAAATCATTTGTATTATTAATCATCTTTTCAGCTTGTAGTAAAGATGTTTCACTTTTTGAATAACCTAATTGTGATAATATCACTTCAGGGGATACATGTAATTGCATTTTTTAGCCTTTCTTTTTTAATTGTTTATCTAACAATATTATCAAAATAATTTTAAATTATAGTTAAATGATAAGAAATATATAAACAAAATGTATAATTATTACAATTTAGAATAAACTCTTCTGGACTTTTTTAGGAGTTTTAATTGATTCTTCCCCTAATGCTTTAAGTTTAAATGTAAACCTATGTTGTTCACTTCTTCCAAATTCTTTGATTACTTCAACATGTGCTTTTGTTCCATAACCTTTATGTTTCTCAAAATTGTACTTAGGGTACTCTTTTGCAATTTTACACATATATCTATCTCTACTTACTTTTGCAAGTATTGAAGCAGCACTTACTTCTTGTACTGTTGCATCAGCTTTTATTTTGTGTTCTAGTTCTTCAATACCAAAAGATGTATTTCCATCTATTAGAAAACTTGAAGCATTGTCTTTTAGGCTTTTCATTATTTCTAATATTGAGTTTTTTAAACAAAGAGATAATCCAATTTCATCTATTGTTTTAGCATCTGTAAAAACAATATGATGATACGTATTGTCTTTAATCGTATCAAATAAAGATTCCCTTTTTTTTTCACTTAGTTGTTTCGAATCGTTTAAACCTTTTATTTCATTTATTATAACAACTCCTGCTACAACCAATGGACCAGCAATTGGACCTCGTCCTGCTTCATCTATTCCACATAACATTTAAAACCTTTTTATATATTTGATGTAATTTTACTATAAAAAAAGAATGAATAAATTAAAAAATATTAATATTAAAGAATTTAATTTATAAATAACTTGACAAATAAACACTCAAGTTGCTATAATAATTTTAGCAGTTAAAGACAAGGAGTGCTAAAATGAATAAAATTTTTGAAAAATTAACAAACCAAGTAAGTGAAACTATAGATTCTTCTGTATCTTTAGCCTTACATAATAAAAATCAAGAAGTCGAAGTAATACATTTTCTTTGGGCTTTATTAACTAATACTAATTCAGTATTAAATCAATTACTAAATAAAATGAATATAGATAAAACAGCAATACTATTAGAAGCAAAATCAAATGCTTCAAAATTATCTAGTGTTTCATCAGTTACAAAAGAAAATATTAAACTTTCTCGAAATATATTAGCTTCATTACAAAAAGCTGAAGGTCTAATGGCAACATATGGAGATACTTTTATTGCAGTAGATACATGGCTAATAGCAAATTTTGATTCAAATGATTTAAAAGCTATTTTAGGAAAGTATATAGACTTACATGAAGCAAAAAAAGAATTAGAAGCTATGAGAGCAGGTAGTAGTATTAATAGTGCAAGTGCTGATGAGAACTTAGAAGCTTTAAGTAAGTATGGAATAGATTTAAATCAAAAAGCAATTGATGGGGAATTAGATCCCGTAATTGGTAGAGATGAACAAATAAATAGAATGATGCAAATTCTAATAAGAAAAACAAAAAATAATCCTATTCTATTAGGGGAACCAGGAACTGGTAAAACTGCAATTGCAGAAGGACTTGCTCAAAGAATTGTAAATAAAGATGTTCCTACTTCACTACAAAACAAAAAAGTAGTGACTTTAGATATGAGTGCTTTAATAGCAGGAGCTAAATATAGAGGGGAGTTTGAAGATAGATTAAAATCAGTTATTGATGAAGTTAAAAAAGCTGGAAATATAATTTTATTTATTGATGAAATCCATACTATAATAGGAGCAGGTGCATCTGAAGGTTCTATGGATGCTGCAAATATTTTAAAACCAAGTCTTGCACGAGGTGAATTACATACAATAGGTGCGACTACACTTAAAGAATATAGAAAGTACTTTGAAAAAGATACTGCTATGCAAAGAAGATTTCAACCTGTAAATGTAAATGAACCTAGTGTTAATGAAGCATTACAAATTCTAAGAGGAATAAAAGAAAAACTTGAAACTCATCACAATATTACTATTAATGATTCAGCCTTAGTATCAGCTGCTAAATTATCAAATAGATATATAACAGATAGGTTTTTACCAGATAAAGCAATTGATTTAATTGATGAAGCAGGTGCTGAGTTAAAAATGCAAATTGAGAGTGAACCAACTGTACTTTCAATAATAAAAAGAGAAATTCAAACTTTAAATGTTGAGAAGTCTGCATTAAAGATGGAAAAAAGTAAAAAAAATGATGATAGATTAAAAGTTATAGATAAAGAACTTGCTAATAAAAATGAAGAAAAACAGAATTTAGAAACTAGATTTGAAAATGAAAAACAAACATTTAATGCAACTAGTGAATTAAAAATAAAAATTGATGAGTTAAAAACAAAAGCGAATATTGCAAAAAGAGAATCAAAGTTTGAAGAAGCAGCTCAAATAGAATATGGTGAAATTCCTACATTAGAAGCAAAGATAAAAGCAAATGATGAAAAATGGAATAGAATGCAAGAAGAGGGAACTCTACTTAAAAACTGTGTAGATGAAGACTCAATTGCTTCTATTGTTTCTAGATGGACAGGTATTCCTGTAAATAAAATGTTAGATAGTGAAAAACAAAAAGTTCTAAAAATTGAATCTGTATTAAAAAAAGATGTTATAGGACAAGATGATGCTATTAAAGCTATTAGTAGAGCTATTAAAAGAAATAAAGCTGGATTAAGTGATGAAAGTAGACCAATAGGTTCTTTTATGTTCTTAGGACCAACAGGAGTAGGTAAAACTCAAAGTGCAAAAACATTAGCAAAGTTTTTATTTGATGATGAAAAATCTTTAATTAGATTTGATATGAGTGAATATATGGAAAAACATGCAGTAAGTAGATTAATTGGTGCTGCACCTGGTTATGTTGGATATGAAGAAGGTGGACAATTAACAGAAGCTGTTAGAAGAAAACCATATTCTGTAATATTATTTGATGAAATAGAAAAAGCTCATATTGATGTATTTAATCTTTTACTTCAAGTACTAGATGATGGAAGATTAACAGACAACAAAGGTATTACAGTTGATTTTAAAAATACTATTATAATTTTAACTTCAAATATTGGTAGTTCAAAGATTATTGAAATATCAAATAAAGAAGATAGAAAAAAAGAAGTTACAAATGAAATAAAAAAATATTTTAAACCTGAATTTTTAAATAGATTAGATGATATTGTAATATTTGAGCAATTAGGATTAAGTGCTATAACAAATATTGTAAATATTTTATTTCAAAATATAGAAAATAAACTTCAAGAAAGAGACATAAAAATAAAATTAACAGAAAATGCAAAAAATTATATTGCTAAAATTGGTTTTGATCCTGTGTATGGAGCTAGACCACTAACAAGAGCAATTTATGAAATTGTAGAAGATAGATTAGCTGACTTAATATTAGAAGATAAATTAAAAGAGGGTAATAGTGTATTATTTGATGTTGTTAATGATGAGGTTTTAACAAGTATTAGTTAATTATGGTAATAAAATAGAAATTATTCAAAATTTAGCTCAATATAAATCTTGGATTAAAAGATTATAGATATAATAAAATAAATTTTTGGAAACAAAATTTTTCAAAAAAAACTGAGTAAGAAGTTAAACTAAAGAAATATTAAGTAAAGTTTAACTATACTCCGCAACTTAAATAGTGAATATAGAGGAAAACTAGCATGAAAAGAACATATCAACCACATAACACTCCTAGAAAGAGAACACATGGTTTTAGAATCAGAATGGCTACTAAAAACGGTAGAAAAGTTATCAAAGCAAGAAGAGCTAAAGGTAGAAGAAGATTAGCTGTTTAAGCAAATCACACCGTTTAAATAGTTCAAAAGACTTTAACAAACTATACAAAAGCGGCAAAAAATGGCACACGTCATCTTTTGTCGCTTTTTTTAGTTCTGATGAAGAACTAAGAGCTGCTTTTGTAACTTCTAAAAAAGTTGGCAATGCAGTACTAAGAAATAAAGCAAGACGTAGAATGAGAGCGTTATTTGCAACTTACGAAAATAGAATCAAATCTGGAAAATACATATTTGTTGTTAAAAATACAATAAATGATAAAAGTTTTTTACAACTTAAAAAAGATTTTGACTTCGCACTTAAAAGATTAGAACTCCTACAATGAAATTAATATTTAAATACTTAATCAGGTTTTATCAAAAGTATTTAACTATCATCTCCTTTGGATCGTGTAGATATTATCCAACATGTTCACAATATGCACTGTGGCAACTAGATAATAATACGTTTTTTAAGGCTATTTATTTTACAATAACACGCATATTAAAATGTAATCAACTTTTTGCTGGTGGATTTGATTATCCGGTAATAAAGTTAAACAAACTTCAAAATGTAAATTTTGAGAAAATCAAAATAAAATATTGGTATATTCCACGTGGAAACAATAAGTATTTTGTACTTAAAAATCGGAAATGGAAAAAAAAGGGATGAACAACATGAATCAAAATAATGGTATGCAAAAACGAATGTTAATTATGACGGTAGTCGTTTTTGTATTTTTCTTAGCTTATGAGTTTTTAGTATTAAAACCACAACAAGAAGCTAAAGCAGCACAAGCACAAACTGAGCAAACTACTCAAAAAGCAACACCTAGTGTTAATATGACATCAACTGACGTATCAGGTAATCCAATTGATATGAGTAAATCTGTTGAAGCATTATCAAGTAAAGCAATTGCAACTTCTGATATTATTTCTGTTATTAAAACAAAAAGAAATATTATTGAAATTGATAAATTTGGTAGAATAGCACAAGTTACATTACTTGAAGAAAAATACAAAGATGAAGATGGTAAGCAGATTAAGCTTTTTGAAGCTAATCAATTACGACCTTTAGAAGTAAGATTTGCAGATGGAAATATTAATAATAAAGCATTTAAAACTCTAGTAGTTGCAAGTGAAGCTAAAATTAATGTTACATCTTCAAGAAAAGAATTAATTTTAACTCAAGACTTAGGTGATACAGTTTTAACTAAAAAACTTACTATTTATCCTAATGGACATTATGATTTAAGTGCTAGTACTACAAATGCTAAAAAATTCTTTATTACAAATGGATTTAGACCAAATGTATTAGCTGATATGTATGCAGTTCATGGTGCAATGGCTCAATTAGCTGATGGTACATTAACAACTATTGAAGATGGTGATTTAGATAAAACTCAAAGTTTAAATGGAATTAGATTTATTTCAAACTTTGATAGATATTATGCAACTGTAGTTTATAACTTTGACAAAACTTTAGCAATATCTTTAATGCCTAATGAAGAATCAGATCCTCAAGCATTTATTCACGCTGGAGATAATATTTCTTTTTCTGGTTATGCTGGTCCTAAAAACTTTAGAGATTTAGAAGCATTAAATCCAGAATTAACTCATGTTATTGATTATGGATTCTTTACATTTATTGCAAAACCAATGTTCTTATTATTACAGTTCTTACAATCTTATATTGGAAACTGGGGTTGGACAATCGTTGCATTAACTATTTTAATTAAATTAGTACTTTATCCTTTATCATTTAAAGGTATGGTTTCTATGCAAAAATTAAAAGATTTAGCTCCTAAAATGAAAGAAATTCAAGCTAAATATAAAGATGATAAACAAAAACAATCTATGCATATGATGGAATTATATAAAAAACATGGTGCTAACCCAATGGGTGGATGTTTACCATTAGTTTTACAAATTCCAGTATTCTTTGCAATCTATAGAGTACTTTTAAATTCAATTGAATTAAAAGGTGCAGAATGGATGTTCTGGGTACATGATTTAGCTGAAATGGATCCATATTTTGTATTACCTATTTTAATGGGTGCATCAATGTGGTTACAACAAAAAATTACACCAAATACGATGCAAGATGAAATGCAAAAGAAAATATTCCAAATGTTACCAATTGTATTTACATTCTTCTTCTTATGGTTCCCAGCAGGACTTACTTTATACTGGTTCGTAAATAACGTATTTACAATTTCACAACAGTACTACATTAATAAAGTATTTGAAAAAAGAAGAGCCGAAAAACAATAGGGATTAACTATGAGAAAATTTGAAGCTAAATGTTTAGAAGAAGTATATGAGTTAGCATCTGCTGATTTTAATTGTTCAATTACTGATTTAGAAATTGAAGTGATCCAACAGCCAAGCAAGGGTTTCCTTGGCTTTGGTAAAAAAAATGCAATTATTCAAGTTTGTTTCAAAGATAATTGTAAAACATATACAAAGAAAACTTCATCTCAAACTTTCAAAAAGAAAGATATTAAAATTGAAGATGTATCTTCTCGAATTGAAGAATCTAAACAAAGTGATAAACCTTGTTGTTCTGAAAAATCAGAAGATAAAGTTATTAAAACTTCTAATCCTGAATCAAAAGATAAAATATTTGATAATTTTTATAATGAAGAAAAATCTCAATCAGATATTTCTAATATTATTATAAAAAAAGATAAACAAGAAATTGTTGATGAAGTTAAAGCTGATATTGATTTATTATTTAGTGATACTTGTTACGAAATTGATAATATTAAAGTAGAGTTCTGTGAAGAAGATACTTTATATGTTGAATTTACAGGTAATGATTCTGCTTTACTTATTGGTAAAGAAGGGTATAGATATAAAGCATTGTCTTATATTTTATTTAATTGGATAAATGAAAAGTATGGTCTTATGTTAAGACTTGAAGTTGCTGAGTTTTTAAAAAATCAAGAAGCTTCAATTTATACTTATTTAGAACCAGTTATTGAAGTTATAAAAGAAAAAGGTACATTTAAAACAAAACCACTTGATGGTATATTAGTTCATATTGCACTTAAAAAATTAAGAGAAGAATTTCCTAATAAATATGTTGCAGTTAAAACAAATGTACGTGGTGATAAGTATGTACTAGTTAATGAATATAGAAGTAAAGAGCAATAAATTGTTTGATGATAATACAATCGTTGCAATAGCAACAGCAAACGGAATAGGTTCAATCTCAATAGTAAGACTTTCAGGAGCAAATGCTCTTGAAATAGCTCTTAAAATTTCAAAAAAACAAGACTTTCAACCACGATTAGCATCTTTATGTACACTTCACACAATTAATGATGAAGTTATTGATGAAGCATTAATCTTATATTTTAAAGCTCCTTTTTCATTTACTGGTGAAAATATAGTTGAATTTCAATGTCATGGTGGAGTTGCAATTGCAAATATGGTTTTAAATGAAACTTTAAATCATGGTGCAAGATTAGCAAATCCAGGTGAGTTTTCAAAAAGAGCATTTTTTAACAATAAAATTGATTTATCAAAAGCTGAAGCAATTTCTAAAATTATTGAAGCAAGAAGTGAAGATGCAGTTAAACTTTTAGCAAAACAGTTAAAAGGTGAATTAACAACATTTGTAAATGAAATAAGAGAAGATTTACTTTTTATGTTAGCTTATACAGAAGTTTCAATTGATTATGCAGAAGAAGATTTACCATCTGATATTTTTGAACAAATCAAAAGTAAGATGGAAAAAATTACTATAAAACTTGAAAATACTCTTTCTGCAAGTAAACGAAGAGAAGGTATGATTGAAGGTTTTAAAGTAGCAATTATTGGTAAACCAAATGTTGGTAAATCATCACTATTAAATAAACTTTTAAATTTTGATAGAGCAATCATTTCTGATATTGCAGGAACGACAAGAGATACTATTGAGGAATCAGTTAAGATTGGTACTCATATTATAAAAATTGTTGACACAGCGGGTATTAGAAATGCTTCTGATGTAATTGAACAAATTGGTATTGAAAAATCAATTGAAGCAATTAATGAAGCAGATATTGTTGTAGCTTTATTTGATAATAGTAAAAAATATGATGACGAAGATAAAAAAATTCTTGATTTATTAAATCAAAATGAAGATAAAAAAATTATCAAAATATTAAATAAATCTGACTTAGAAAATGAATTTGATAAAAAACAAATTGGTGTTTTTACTGAATTATCAACTAAAGAAGATATAAATCCTTTAATCAAAGATATTGAAATTATTTTGGATTCAAATACTCATAGTGATGAGATGACTTTAATTTCTAAAAGACAAGTAAATTCAGTAAAAGATACTTTATTTCATATAAATGCTTCTACTACACCTCTTGAAACTGGAGAATTAGAATTTTTTGCTCATCATATACACGAAGCTTTAGAAAATATTTCTAATATCACTAGACCTTATGAAAATGATCAAATGTTAGATGTAATGTTTGGGGAGTTTTGTTTAGGTAAATAAAAGTGCTTTCGCACTTTTATTTTATGCCCAGTCTAAAAGTCTTTTATCACCTTCAAGTTTTTTAATATCTGTAATATCTTGTGACATTTCAATTACACCTTTATAATTCTTTTCTTCATCTCTAATTGCAAAATATCTAATATGAATAAATTTACCTTTAAATTGAATCCAAAATTCAGCAGTATCTTGACGACCAGCTTTAAATTCTTCTAAAATTTTAAGTACTTGATCAACACTTTTAGGTGGGTGACAGAATTTAACTTCTCTACCAATAATACCTGCACTTCTTGGGAATACTCTATCATCACCTCTGTTATAGAAGATAACAATATCATTTTCATCAACATAAGTAATATCAACAGGTAAGAATTTAAAAATAAAGTTTACATGTTCAGGAGTTAAATATCCTTCATCAAAATGTGTTCTATTATCTAGTGAAAATGGAAGTTTTCTTCTTTTTTTATCTTCACCTGGATGAATATATTCAGCTTCACTAGGAGCTGGATATTGTACTGGAGGAGTTCCAAACATCCAACCAATTTCTTTATCCCCTTCATACATCTCTTTCCAATCATCTTCATTTAACATTTCTAAAGATTTAGGTAAAAGTCTACCTTCTTCTACTTGCATTAAATGATCTAAACTTCTATATAAGTTAGAACATTCAATCATAATATTATCGAGTGCTTTAGCTTCAACATTTTTTCTAACATGCTTAATTTCTTCTCTAATTTGATCATGAAAAGACCACATTCCCTGACTAGGACCTGTCCATCCATATTTTTCTAAATATGGAAATAGTTGATTCTCTTTTCTTGCAAAATGTTTTTCTACTTCACAAAGTTGATTGAAGATATTATAAAAAGCTTGAAAATCAGATTGAACATCTGTTTGTAATAATTGTTCGAATAGTTTTCTTATTAAGATATTTTCTTCAAGGTAAACTCTTACTGGATGACCTTGAGGAAAATTGTCTATGTTATTGATTAAGTTATGCATAATAGTTTATTCCTTTATATTTTGTGTAAATATAGCTTGAATATTTTTATTTTACATTGATACTTATCAATTGATTTATATTAAATTTTATTTGGATAGTTATATGAAATTAATTTTGCATTATCTTTAGAGATGTCAATCCATGAGTCACAATCAAACTCAACCTCCATGATACCGCCCATTTTAAATTTTTCTTTGAAGTCTACTAGTGTAATTGCTAATGCTGTTAATGAAGGGTTATGGCCAATTAAAAGCATTGTATCAACTGTATCAAAAGTATATGTGATTGTTTCTATTAATTCATTTACAAATGCCATATATAAAACCTCATTATACATGATTGATTTAGTATAATTTAATTCTTCTGCAAATATTTCAGCGGTAGATTTTGTTCTTTTTGCTGGACTTGAAACAATTAAATCTATTGATATATTTTTATTTACTAAATCAACTGCTATATCTTTAGCATTAGAAATACCTTCATGACTTAATTCTCTATCATAGTCATATTGACCTTCTTTTTCATCTTCTTTTTGTGCATGTCTAACTACATATAATTTTTTCATGATTACTCTTTCTTGTATGATAAATCATTGTAAATAAAATTAGCTTTTTAAAAGATAAAAAAGAAAAGACTTTTGTAAATAATACATAATGATGTGTATAAAATACAAGATTTTATGAATTATACATTAAATTATTTTATTTTATACAAATAATGTTGTAAAAAACCTATTTAAGTCTTTTCTTGAAAATAAATAATTTAAATAATAAATTAAATAAAATTATTATTTCTAAATTAATTATTTTAAATGTATTTTTTTAATAAATTAGTTATTATTATTGAATAATTGATTTTAATAAAAGGAAATAAAAATGGAAGAAAATAGTACTGATATTATCATAGGAAGTATTTTTATAATTTCTGTTATTAGTTTTATATATTTTAAATTTATAAAAAACTTTCTTAATAAAAAGTATAAATAAGTTAGACATAAAAAAAGCATCCCTTGACCAAAGAGATGCTTAAGAGTGGAATTATAATCAAATAAGTTTAAATTTTTCTTTATTTGTTATAAACTTTTTTAACATTTTCAATTTTTGATGACATATTAAGTAAAGCCATATCAGCTAAGACTAAAGACATCATAGATTCAGCAACTACACTTCCTCTTACAGCTACACAAGGATCATGTCTACCTTTTAATGAACAATTAACTTCTTCATTATGAATATCAACTGTTTCTTGTTCTATAAAGATTGAGGGAGTTGATTTAAAATAAACTTTTACGTTAATATCATCTCCATTTGAAATTCCACCTAAAATTCCACCACTATGATTTGTTTTAAATCCATCTTTTCTAATTTGGTCATTATTATCATAACCTCTAGCTGAAGATGAATTCATACCATCTCCAATTTCAACAGCTTTAACAGCATTTATACTCATCATTGCATTTGCAATTTGTGAATCAAGTTTAAAATATAATGGTTCTCCAAGTCCTATAGGAGTATTTGTTACATTTATTAAAGCAACTCCTCCAACACTATTATGAGAATTCTTAGCATCTAATATTGCATCTTTTTGAGATTGTTCAACATCCTTATCTAATGCAAAAATTTCTGATTTTTTCACTTCTTCAAAGTTTAAATTATTAGCTTTGATTCCATCAATTTCACAAATACCACTTTGAACTTTTATCCCAAGTTCTGTAAGCATTAATTTAGCAATTGCACCAGCTGCAACACGTGCTGCTGTTTCTCTTGCACTTGATCTTCCTCCACCTCTATAATCTCTTGTTCCATATTTATTAAAATATGTAAAATCAGCATGACCTGGTCTAAATAAGTCTTTTACATTTGCATAGTCACGGCTTTTCTGGTTTTCATTAAAAATAACCATAGAAATTGAAGTACCAGTACTCATTCCTTCAAATACTCCTGAAAGAATTTCTACTACATCACCTTCTTTTCTAGATGTTGCATATTTATTTTGTCCAGGTTTTCTTCTATCCATTTCACTTTGAATAAATTCTTCATCTATTTTAATACCAGCAGGAACTCCATCAACAACACAGCCTAATGCTTTACCGTGAGATTCCCCGAATGTAGTAAATCTAAATCTATGGCCAAAAGTATTCATTATTTACTACTTTTTAAAATATCAATAGCAAGTTTAGCTACTGCTTGTTGTGCAAGTTTTTTACTTTTGCCTTTTGCAACTCCATAAGTTTTATCATCAATCCAAATTGATACTTCAAATTCTTTTTTATGATCAGGTCCATAAGAAGCTTCTACTCTATATTCTGGAATTGAACCAAATTTTGCTTGTGTAACTTCTTGTAGAGCTGTTTTATAATCAGAAAATAATACATCTAAATTGATTTTTTCGTATGACTTTTCTAATAAATCTAAAATAATTGGTTTTAATTTATCTAATCCAGATTCTAAATAAATTGCTCCCATAATTGCTTCAAATGCATCTGACAAAATAGAAGCTTTTGTTCTGCCTTTATTTCTTTCTTCAGCACTTGATAGGTAAATATAATCACCTAATTTAATATCATTTGCTAATCTTGTAAAACCTGTTTCATTTACTAATGAAGCTCTAATTTTTGAAAGCTCTCCTTCATTTGACTTTGGAAACTTTGTAAATAAAAATTCTCCAACAATTAAATTTAAAACTGCGTCTCCTAAAAATTCTAATCTTTCATTATTATAAGGTTTCTTAAAACTCTTATGCGTAAGTGCTTCGATTATCAGATTTTTATCTTTAAACTGATAATCCAAACACTTTTCTAATCTTGTGTAATCACTCATTTTTTACCTTTCTGTTTATTTTATTATTTTTTGAAAAAAACTTCGCAGTAGTATAACACATTTTTTAATATGAAGATACCTTTAGAAATGTTTTTTTTGAGATTATGTTTTACTGTAAAGATTGGTTACTTTGATCTAAACCTTTACTTAAATTATGTTTTACATTAAAAGTAAGTATATTGTGACAGTGTGGACATCTTGTATCAAAAATTGGATGCATTTGTTTACAAGATGAACATATAAATTCAAAATCTAAAGTAGCATTAATTTTATGTTCATGTTTGTTTAGAAGTATTAATATATCAAAAACAAAATCATTACTATGTTTTAAGTTATCAATGTAACCTTTTGCATTATAAATCTGCGTTAAGTATTCATTTTCATATACTCTATCAAAATCAATATCATCGAAATTTAAGTACCACATTAAATCAGTAAAATGTTCTGTTTTAAATTCTTTTACATGTTCCCAAAAAAATGTTTTATTAAATTGTAATAAAAATTGAACAAAAACTCTTTCAATAATTTCATGTTCCTTATAAATATCGTATAATAAATTAGTTTTCTTTTCATAAGAATAAATTGGATCATTTATAATACTTAATGTATCTAAGTATATTTTATCTTTAGACATGTTTTTATTTAATTCTTCTAAACATAATGCTACTTCTTTTGCTTTTTCATATTCTTTTAATTTTTCATATATGATTAGTAAATATGTAAGTGCATCTTTATTTCTTGGTGAGAATTTTAATATTCTTAAAAATAATTCTTTTGATCTTTGCAAAAATCCACTTTTAAAATAAGTAATTCCTAAAAGTTCCAAAAGTTCTTCTTTTTTAACTCTATCACTTACGTGTTCAAGTAAAGTAAGATAGACATTTATCGCTTTACTATAATCACCTTTATGTAAAAATGATGATGCTAATAATAATATTGAATCAAAAGGTAAGTTATATGTTTTATATAAATGAACATAATCATCTTCTTTTAGTTTTCCAAGTTCAAATCTACGTGATAGTTTCCTATAATCTTTTCTAGCTTTTCTCTCTTTGTATGAGCCATAATAATATGTTATAAATGATACAATAAATACTAGAAAAACAAGTATCATAAGCCCAAACAAAGGGTCTCTATACTCTAAAATTATATTATCCACATAATACCTTGATTTGAAAATTTGTAATATAATTATATTATCATAAAAGTTCAAACAAAATAATAAAGTGCTATACTCCCACTATGATAAAAAAAGAATCAATAGAAAACCTTAAAAATAATCTTGATGTTGTGGATGTAGTTTCACAATTTATTGAAGTAAAAAAAAGTGGAGCAAATTTCAAAGCATGTTGCCCCTTTCATGGAGAAACTACACCTTCTTTTGTAGTAAGTCCCGCAAAACAAATATACCATTGTTTTGGTTGCGGTGTTGGAGGTGATTCAATTAAGTTTGTAATGGAATATGAAAAACTTTCATATCCTGAAACAATTGAAAAATTAGCAGGAATGTACAATGTTAATTTAGAATATGATAATTCAAATAATATGGTAAAACAAGATATTAGGATATTAGAAGAGGTTAATAAATATTATCAAAAACTATATGTAAATAATAGAGTTACTAAAGATTATATACAAAAAAGAGGAATATCAGAATTTTCAATTGAAAAATTTGAAATTGGATATGCTCCTGCCTCAAATGATACACTTAGTTTTCTGAAACAAAACCATTATAATTTAACTGAAGCTACAGAATTAGGTGTAATTGATACTGGTACAAATGGTTTATATTCAAGATTTATTGAAAGAATTACATTTCCCATCTATGGAATTAATGGAAAAATGGTAGGGTTTGGTGGTCGAACTATCACGGGACATAATGCTAAGTATGTAAATTCGCCGCAAACAAAAGTTTTTAATAAATCAAAATTATTATATGGTTATCATCTTGCAAAAGAATTTATTTATAAAAAAAATGAATTAATTGTATGTGAAGGATACTTAGATGTAATTATGTTACATCAAGCAGGTTTTAATACGGCTGTTGCGACACTTGGTACTGCGCTTACAAAAGATCACTTACCGTTAATTAGAAGAGGTGAACCTAAAATTATATTAGCATATGATGGAGATAAAGCTGGTTTAGCCGCTGCATATAAAGCTTCTGTTATGTTATCTCAAGGCGAATTTGAAGGTGGAGTTGTTATTTTTGAAGATGGGCTTGATCCTGCTGATATGGTAAAAGATGGAAAAATTGAAGAATTAAATAAAATATTTTCAAAACCATTAGCTTTTATTCCTTATACAATTGATTATATTATTTCTAAATTTGATATAAATAACCCAAGTCAAAAACAAAAAGCATTGATAGAAGCAAATGAATATCTTAAATCATTAGGCGTAATTTATCAAGATGAGTATAAAAGATATATTGCTCAAAAACTAAATGTAAGAGAAACTTTGATTACTGTTAGTGCAGATAATACAAGAGTTCAAACAAATAATTTAACAAAAATTGATATTGCTGAACTTTGTATAATAAAAGCAATTTTAGAAAATCCAAAAAGATTAGATTCTGTATTAGATGTGGTTGATTCTTCAATGTTTGAAATACATAAAAATGAATTTGAATTACTTCTGACAAATATAGAAGATATATCATTAAATTCAATTATGCTAAATGATAAACTTGAAGATTATGATGAACAAAGATTAAATCAGGAACTACTAACTTTAGTTTACAAATTTTATTCTAATAAACTGACTGCAATTTCATATGATAAAAATTTTAATTTTAAAGAAAAAGCAAATTTGATTAGAAAAATAAAAGATAATATATATCAACTAAAACAAGGTAAATTAGTAAGCTACAATTTATAAATTATAATTAATATTAATAATTTATTTTCTTAGCAGTTTATTTTTTGTAGAATTTAAAAAAAGTTTAAATAAAAGGAAATAAGATGAAATTAATTCAAAGTGATAATTTACCTGCTGCAATTGGACCTTACTCTCCAGCTGTAAAAGTAAATGGAGTAATATATACATCAGCACAAGTTCCAATTACATTAGATGGAACTATGGTTGAAAGAGATATAAAAATCCAAACAAGACAGGTTTTATCAAATCTAAGAACATTATTAGAAGATTCAGAAAGTGGAATGGATCAAGTAGTTAAAGTTTCTGTTTATTTAGAAAATATTGATGATTTTGCAGTAGTTAATGTATTATTTGCAGAAGCTTTTGGAGAGCATAAACCAGCAAGAAGTACAATCTCAACAAATGGATTACCAAAGAATTCAATGATAATGATTGATGTTGTTGCTTTAGCTACAGATTATCATTAATAATTGTTTGGCTTAAAGAAGGTTTAAACTAAAATGAGCTAATATTCACATTCGAAAATAGGTTAGCATAATTTATAATATAAAAATTAGCAAAACTACAGAACATTTAGAGGAAGAAATATGTACGCAATTATCAAATGTGGTGGAAAACAGTATAAAGTTTCTGAGGGTGATATCTTAGACATTGACTATACTGGTTTAACTGCAAAAGAAGCTTTAGAAATTACTGACGTTTTAGCTATCAACGATGGTGAATTAAAAACTGGTGAAGCTGTAGCATCTGCAACAGTGCAAGCTGAAGTAGTATTAGATGGTACAGGTGTAAATAGAGACAAAAAAGTTATTATTTACAAAAAAAGAAGAAGAAAAGATTCTAAAGTTAAAAGAGGTTTTAGAAAAAGCTTCACTAAAATTAGAATTACAAAAATTGCTGCATAAGCATAATTAAGCTGAAGGGATAAAGTATGGCTCATAAGAAAGGTCAAGGAAGTACGCAGAATAATAGAGATTCTGCTGGTAGAAGACTTGGTGTTAAAAAGTATGGTGGTGAAGTAGTTAGATCTGGTAATATTATTATTAGACAAAGAGGTACTAAAGTTCACTGTGGTGCAAATGTTGGTATTGGTAAAGACCATACAATTTATGCTTTAATTGACGGTGTTGTTAAATTTGAAGTTAAAGATAAAAAAAGAAAAAAAGTTTCAGTTTACGCTTCGTAATTCTGATACTGATTAGTTTTAAAAGGGTGTTGGCATATGCTAGCACCCTTTTTTTATTTAAATAAAGTGATTAATTAAAAGTTAACAGTCAAAATAATATTTTGTTCTTGATTTTTAATTTTTCATTTAATGGAGATTAAAATGTTTATAGATAATGCAAGATTTGTAGTTTCATCTGGAAAAGGTGGACAAGGTTGTTCATCATTTAGGAGAGAAAAATTCGTTGTTAAGGGTGGACCTGACGGTGGAGATGGTGGAAAAGGTGGAGATGTTTACTTTTTAGTTGATAGTAATACAGATACTTTATCTAATTATAAAGGTAGAAAAGTATTTAGAGCAGAACATGGTAAACAAGGTATGGGTTCAAGAATGACTGGTAAATCAGCTCCTGAACTAGTACTTATTGTTCCTCCTGGAACTCAAGTTTTTGATAATAAATCTGGAAAACTTTTATTCGATTTAGTAAATGAAGGTGATAAAGTTAAACTTCTTGAAGGTGGAAAAGGTGGATTAGGTAACGTTCACTTTAAAAACTCAAGAAATCAAAGACCTACATATTTTCAACCAGGATTACCAGGTCTTGATATTGAAATTAGATTAGAGCTTAAATTAATTGCAGATGTTGGTTTAGTAGGATATCCAAATGTTGGTAAATCAACATTGATCTCAACTACTTCAAATGCAAATCCTGAAGTTGCTGATTACGAATTCACTACGTTAACTCCTAAATTAGGTGTTGTTGAAGTTGGTGATTATAACTCATTTGTAATGGCAGATATTCCTGGAATCATTGATGGTGCTAGTGAAGGAAGAGGTTTAGGTTTAGAGTTTTTAAGACATATTGAAAGAACTAAAACTTTATTATTCTTAATTGATGTTGCAAACTATAGAACAATGATTGATCAATATAATGTTTTAAAAGAAGAAGTTAAAAAATTCTCTTCTGAATTATCAGGTAGAAAATATGCAATTGCTTTAAGTAAAATTGATGGTTATTACGGAGAAGATTTAGATGCTGATATAAGAAACTTTATTTCAGATATTGGACTTGAAGTATCTGAATCAAATGAATTTGGATTTGAAAAAGAATATCCATATTATGCACAAGATTTAATTTATTCAAGATATGACGAAGAAAAGCCATATTTTGTATTACCAATTTCTTCAGTTACAAGAAAAAATACAAAATCAATTGGGTTTGCATTATATAATTTATTAGAAAAAAAGTAGTAAATCATGAGAAAAAGAGTTGTTATTAAAGTTGGTTCTGCTGTTTTAAGAGAAGATGATAAATTAGCTTTTACAAGAATGAAGAATCTTGTTGCCTTAATTTCAAAATTAAAAAATGAAAAAGATACTGAAGTAATTTTAGTATCTTCAGGTGCGGTTGCGGCAGGTAATACTACCTTAAATCTTGATAGAAAAGAAATTATTAATAGACAAGCTTTAGCAGCAATTGGACAACCTTTACTTATGAAATATTATAAACAATATTTTTCTGAGTTTGGAATAAAATGTGCTCAAATGTTATTAGTTGCAGAAGATTTTGATTCAAGAAAAAGATCAAAAAATGCAAAAGATGTAATGGAAGTATTACTAGAAAATAATATTTTACCAATTATTAATGAAAATGATGTAATTGCAAACGAAGAATTACTTTTTGGCGATAATGATCAATTAGCTGCACATGCAGCTTATTTTTTTGATGCAGATTTTTTAGCAATCCTTAGTGATATTGATGGTTTCTATGATAAGAATCCAAATGAATTTAATGATGCTAAAATACTTAAAAATGTAAATTTTATTGATGAATCAGAACTTATGATGAAACATAGTGCTAATTCAGAATTTGCAACAGGTGGTATTGTTACAAAATTAAAAGCTGCAAACTTCTTAATGAATAGAAATATTTCAATGTATTTATCTTCAGGTTTTGATTTAAAAAATGCTTATGAATTCTTAGTTGATGGGAATCATAATAGTGGTACAGTATTCAAATTAGAAAAATGAATTATTAAGGATGAGAATGAGTAAAAAAATTCTATTTATGGGAACACCTGACTATGCAACTGAAATTTTTTCAGAGCTTTTAGAAAGTAATTATGAACTTGTAGGACTTTTTACTCAACCTGATAAACCAGTTGGTAGAAAACAAGTTTTAACTCCTCCTCATATTAAACAATTTTGTTTAGATAAAAATTTAAATATCCCAATTTTTCAACCATTAAAATTAAGAAATAATGTTGATATCGTAAACCAAATTATCAATTTAGACCCTGATTTTATAATTGTAGCTGCATATGGACAAATATTACCAAAAGAAATTTTAGATATTGCTCCTTGTATTAATTTGCATGCTTCATTACTTCCAAAATATAGGGGTGCTAGTCCTATTCAAGAATCGTTATTAAATGATGATGAATATACAGGTGTTACTTCAATGATGATGGAAGAAGGACTTGACTCAGGTGATATTCTTGGTTTTCAATATTTAAAAATTACAGAAGAAATGGAAGTATCTGAAGCATTTAGTAAACTTTCTAAAATTGCCTCAGAACTAACTCTTACAACTTTAAATAATTATGAAAATATAAATGCAAAAAGACAAAATGAGTCTGAAGTTAGTTTTTGTAAGAAAATTAAAAAAGAGCATGGATTAGTTGATTTTACTTCTGCAAAAAAATTATATTTAAAATATAAAGCTTATTCTTATTGGCCAGGTATTTTCTTAGAATCTGGGCTTAAATTAAAAGACGTTGAATTACTTGAAAGTAAAAGTATTAATGAAAAAGGAACTATTCTTGAAGTTACTAAAGATTATATTATAGTTGCTTGTTCAAATGGTTCTTTAAAAATTAAAACTTTACAAGCACCATCTAAAAAAGCTGTTTCTTCTGTTGATTATATTAGAGGACAAAGATTAGAAATTAAAAGTGTATTGATTTAATACACTTTTTTCTTATGCTAAATATGATGTATATAAAGTAATAGTTACTAAACTTAGTAATACTCCTAAAACAAGTGCATTAATTGCAACTTTCTCATCTAATCCACCTTTTATAGCTAAAACTGTTGCCATTGTCATAGGTGGCATTGCAACTTCAATAATCGTTACTTTTACCCATGTTTGATCTATTCCATAAAATAATTGAAATCCAATCAGTACAATAATTGGAACTATAATCATTTTTAATAACATTGCCATTGTAACTATGTGAAATTTCACAAAGATATGTTTTAATTCAAGTTTCATACCAATTGCAATCATTGCAATTGGAACAAGTGTTGAACCTAATGTATCAGCTGTTAATGTAATAAATGTTGGTACTTCAAAGTATTTAGCAACTATTGTTAAATAAAACATTAAAGCAGGAGGAAATAAAAACATACTTTTTAATATTGATTTAGTATCATTTTTTCTACCTGAACCCCAAGTAATTATGAACATACCAATTGAAACTAAAAGTAAAAATGAACCAAATAAATCATATATTAATCCGTATACAATATAATCTTGTCCATAAAAAGCATCAATATATGAAAACCCGATAAATGATGTATTTCCAAAAGTTGCCATAATCATGAAAGTTGCGAGTAATAATTTATTCAATTTCATCAATCTACCAATAAAGTAAGCTAATGCTAAATTAAATAAGATAAAACACATAAACATTAAAATCAAACCTAAAATTCTTTCATCTAAAACAAGTGGATAGATTTTTGAAAAAACAATAGCTGGAAGTGAGAAGTAAATAACAAATTCAATTAACTGCTTTGAATTATCATGATAAAATACTTTAAATAAATATCCTAATAGTAAATACATAGCAATTGGTAAAACTGGATCTAACATAATAACCTTTTTAAAAAATTATATTTAATATATTCTTGAAAAGTAATTATGTATAATGATTAAATGAAAATAATAAAACTAAATGAAGTAGATTCAACACACACATATTTAAAAGAGTACATAAAAACTAATTTATATACTGAACCTTTATGTATAATGACTGATAATCAAACAAACGGAATTGGAAGTAGGGGAAATAATTGGACTGGGTTAAAAGGAAATCTTTTTTTCTCTTTTGTTTTACTAAAAGAAGATTTACCAAAAGATTTACCAACACAAAGTTTTTCAATCTATTTTTCCTTTTTATTAAGAGATATTTTAAAAGAACAAGGTTCAAAAATTTGGTTAAAATGGCCTAATGATTTTTATATTAATGAAAAAAAAATAGGTGGGACAATTACTACATTATCAAACAATTATGTGTATTGTGGAATTGGCTTAAATTTATTAGAAGTAAATAAAGATTTTGGAAATCTTGATATAAAAATTAATTTACAAAATATTTTAGAAAAGTATTTTTCAAAATTAGATGAATCAAAGTCATGGAAGCAGATTTTTAACTCTTTTAAGATAGAATTCGAAAATAGTCGAAAATTCCTATCAACCATCGAAAATCAAAAAGTATCATTAGCAAATGCTATATTAAATGAAGATGGCTCGATAGAAGTAAATAATAAAAAGGTATTTAGTTTAAGATGACAGAAATTATCGCAATAGCCAACCAAAAAGGTGGAGTAGGTAAAACTACAACAGCTGTTAATTTAAGTGCTGCTTTAGCCCTAGAAGGTAAAAAAGTACTATTAATTGATGCTGATCCACAAGCAAATGCAACAACCTCTCTTGGCTTTCATAGAGATACATATGAGTATAATATTTATCATGTAATGCTTGGAACAAAAGAGTTAAATGAAATTATATTAGATTCTGAAATAGAAAATTTAAAAGTTGCACCTTCAAATATTGGACTTGTAGGAATTGAAAAAGAATTTTATAAAAATACAAAAGATAGAGAATTAGTATTAAAAAGAAAAATTGATCCAATTAAAAAAGATTTTGATTATATTATTATTGATTCACCTCCTGCCTTAGGCCCAATTACAATTAATACTTTAAGTGCATCAAATTCTGTATTAATTCCTATTCAATGTGAATTTTTTGCATTAGAAGGATTAGCACAGTTATTAAATACAATAAAGCTTGTAAAACAAACAATTAATCAATCTTTAGAAATTAGAGGTTTTTTACCAACAATGTATACATCTCAGAATAATTTATCTAAACAAGTATTTGCTGATTTAGCAAAACATTTTGAAAATAAATTATTTAAAGTTGATGACAGTTCTTACATTGTAATACCTAGAAATGTTAAATTAGCAGAAAGCCCAAGTTTTGGAAAACCAATTATGTTATACGATGTAAATGCAAGTGGTACAAAAGCTTACACAAACCTAGCAAAAGCGATTGCAGGATAATTGATAAATTTATTAATAGGAAATATTTATGGCACTAGGTAGAGGATTAGGTGAATTATTAGGTGAAGTTGAATCAGCATATGAAAATTCATCAGAAACTAAAAAAACAGGTATTTTAGAAATAGATGTATCGTTAATTAAAGCAAATCCTAATCAGCCAAGAAAGATATTTGATGAAGTAAAACTTAAGGAATTAAGTTCTTCTATTGTTGAACATGGTTTATTGCAACCAATTACAGTTATTGAAAATGAAAATGGTGAATATACATTAGTTGCAGGTGAACGAAGATTACGAGCTCATAAATTAGCAAAAATTAAAAAAATAAAAGCAATTAGTACAAAAATTGAAGAATTAAAATTAAGAGAATTAGCTTTAATTGAAAATATTCAAAGAGCTGATTTAAATGTTGTTGAATTAGCTTATTCTTATGCACAACTAATAAATGAGCATAATATTACTCATGAAGAACTATCTCAAAAAGTGTTTAAAAGCAGAACTTCTATTACAAATACATTGCGATTATTACAACTAAGTTCTTATGTACAACAAAATCTTGCCAGTAGTAAAATTACAGCAGGTCATGCAAAAGTTATGTTAGGATTAAGTGAAAATGAACAAAAAATGGTTTGTGATTCAATAATTGGTCAAAAACTTTCAGTTAGAGAAACAGAAAAAATTGTAAAAGACTTAAAAAATAAAAATAAACCTTTAGAAAAAACAAAAAAAGAAAATACTAATTTTGATTTTAAACCATTGGATGATGTTTTAATTAAATTACAAGAAAGTAAATTAAAAGTTAAAGCTGAAAAGAATTATTTTAAAATTGAAATAAACTCTCAAGAGGATATTGATATAATATCTAACTACTTTAAGTTACAATAGTAACAAAATATAAAAAAAATTAATCTAATTTTTTCTTTTAATAAAAAATTATAGTTAACTTTGCTAAAATATATGTGTTTTAGTTAAACTAAACTGTAAAAAATATGGAGGAATGAATGTTAGACATAAGTCCTGTATTATTGCTTAGCTCTGGTATCATCTTTCTTTTAGTTGTTGCTAGACTGAACAGTTGTTTATTTGTTCCATTATTAAAGCATATGGATGATAGAGCAGCTTCTATTTCTAAAGATTTAGAAGATGCAAAATCAAACGGTGCTGATGTTAATGGTATGATAGCGGAGGCAAACAATGTGATTGCTCAAGCTAAAAAAGAAGCAGCTGGAATTCGAGAACAAGCTTATAAGGAAGCCAAAGAGAGTGCTGATGCAAAACTTGCGAATGCTAAATCTAAATTGGAAGTAAAATCTGCTGATTTTGCTAAAAGCTTAGAAGATGAAACAAAAGCGTTGAAAGATACTTTAATTTCGTCTATGCCTCAATTTAATGATAGCCTAAAAGCTAAACTTAGATCAATTTAAGGGATGTGGAAGTGAAAAAATTTTTATTACTTGGATTAGCTTTAGCTCCTGTTGCATTACTTGCAAGTAGTGAAGGTGCGGAAACTGATATAGTTCAAAGAACCGTTAACTTTGTAATTTTTGCTGGAATTTTATGGTATTTACTTGCTGATAAAATTAAAGCATATTTTGCTGAAAGATCATTATCTATTCAAGGTGAGTTGGATAAAGTACAAGATACTTTAAAAGCCTCAAAAGATAAAGTGAATGAAGCTGAAAAACAATTAGAAGATGCAAAAATACTTGCAGCTGAAATTGTTGAAAGTGCAAAATCTGATATTGATTCTGTTAAAGAAAAAGTATCTATTGCTGTTGATTCTGATATCGCTAATTTAGAAAAAAATCTAGATGAAATGATGAAAGTTGAAACATCAAAAGCAAAAAAAGAAATTGTTACTGAGATTTTAGAAGACCTATTAAAATCAGATAATATTAAATTAACTCAAGATGAGTTAGCAAATATTGTTCTAAAGAAGGTAGCGTAATATGAATGATTTAGTAGCAAAAAGATATGTAAAAGCATTAGTGGATGGTAGAAATACTAAAACTATTAATGCAGTTAATAAAAATCTAAATGTAATTTCTTCAGCATTTGCTGATGATAAGTTTAATGCTATTGTAACTTCACCTGAAGTTTGTGATAATAAAAAAGTTGAGTTAGTTATTTCATTAATTGAAAAAGCTGATAACACTTTAATTAATCTTGTTAAATTACTTGGTGAAAAAAGAAGATTAGGATTAATTCCATTTATTGCAGATGAACTTAATGTTCAAATTGCAAAAATGAATAATACTTATATTGGTGTTGTTTACACTAATCAGGAATTATCAAGTGATTACGTAAATTCGATTGAAAAACAATTTAGTAAAAAATTTGATGTTGAATTATCATTATCGCAAAATGTTTGTGATTATGATGGTATTAAAGTAGATATTGATGGACTTGGGATTGAAATTTCTTTTTCTAAAGAAAGATTAAAATCACAAATGATTGATCATATTTTAAAAGCAGTTTAGAACTTATAAAGGAGAAATTGAATGGGTACAAAAATTCAAGCTGATGAAATCAGTTCTATCATTAAAGAAAGAATTGATAACTTTGAATTAAATGTAGATGTAAATGAAACTGGTAAAATTATCTCTTATGCAGATGGTGTTGCACAAGTTTACGGTCTAAAAAATGTTATGGCTGGGGAAATTGTTGAGTTTGAAAATGGCGAAAAAGGTCTTGCTTTAAACTTAGAAGAATCTTCAGTTGGTATTGTAGTTCTTGGAAAAGGTACTGGTCTTAGAGAAGGTACTTCTTGTAAGAGACTTGGTCAATTATTACAAACACCTGTAGGTGATGCAATGATTGGTAGAGTTGTTAATGCTCTTGGTGAACCAATTGATGGTAAAGGTGCAATCGAATCAACTGAATCTAGATTAGTTGAAGAAAAAGCTCCTGGTATTATGGCTAGAAAATCTGTTCATGAACCATTACAAACTGGTATTAAAGCAATTGATGCACTTGTTCCAATCGGAAGAGGTCAAAGAGAGCTTATTATTGGTGATAGACAAACTGGTAAATCAACAGTTGCTATTGATACAATCCTTAACCAAAAAGGTGAAGGTGTTATTTGTATTTATGTTGCAATTGGTCAAAAAGCATCTACTGTTGCTTCTGTTGTTAGAACATTAGAAGAAGCTGGTGCAATGGAATACACTATTATTGTTAATGCAGGTGCAGCTGATTCTGCAGCATTACAATTCTTAGCTCCATATACAGCAGTTACTATTGGTGAATTCTTCAGAGATAACGCTAAACATGCATTAATTGTATATGATGATTTAACTAAACATGCGGTTGCATATAGAGAAATGTCATTATTATTAAGAAGACCTCCAGGTCGAGAAGCATTCCCAGGGGATGTATTCTATCTTCATTCAAGATTACTTGAAAGAGCTGCTAAAATGTCAGATGAAAAGGGTGCTGGTTCTATGACTGCATTACCAATCATTGAAACACAAGCAGGGGATGTTGCTGCATATATTCCAACAAATGTAATTTCAATTACAGATGGTCAAATCTTCTTAGAAACAAACCTATTTAACTCAGGAATTAGACCTGCAATTAATGTTGGTTTATCAGTTTCAAGAGTTGGTGGAGCTGCACAAATTAAAGCTACTAAGCAAGTTGCTGGTACTTTAAAATTATCTTTAGCACAATATAGAGAGCTTGAAGCATTTGCACAATTTGCGTCAGATCTAGATGAAGCTACAAGAAAAGAATTAGAACTTGGTCAAAGAATGGTTGAAGTACTTAAACAAGGTGTTAACGCTCCTTTAGTAATTGAAAAACAAATTGTTATTCTTTATGCTGGTACAAAAGGTTATTTAAATGATATCGCTGTTGAAGATGTTGTTAGATTTGAAGGTGAATTACATACGTTCTTCGCTCAAAAATATACTAATATTCTAGACGCAATTAAGTCTAAGCAAAAACTTGATAATGATACTGAAGCTGAATTAAAAGCTGCTTTAGAAGAGTTTAAAACTGTATTTAGTGCAAACTAAGGATTAGTTAATGGCTAACTTAAAAGAAATTAAATTACAAATTGGTAGTGTAAAAAATACTCAGAAGACAACAAAAGCTATGAAGCTTGTTTCTTCTGCAAAACTAACGCGAACTAGACAATTGTCTGATCAAGCGAAAAGTTATGCAGCTAAAATTAATGATGTACTTTCTGATATTGCTGCTAGAGTTAGCAAAGTTCAAGACGAAGGAAATATAGGCAGAGCATTTGTTTCAAATGATAACCCAAAAACAGTTGATATTGTTTTTGTTACTGCTGACAAAGGACTTTGCGGTGGTTTTAATATGGCAACAATTAAAACTGTTACTAAAATCATGTCTGATTATGATGCAAAAGGTACAAAAGTTAGATTAAGAGCTGCTGGAAGAAAAGGTGTAGATTTCTTTAACTTCCAAGGTATAGAATTAGACCAAGCAATCTCTGATCTTTCTTCTGCTCCTGAGTATGATAGAGCGGCTGATTTTATTAAAGATGTTGTAGAAGACTTTAGAAATGAAGTTACTGATAAAGTAATTGTTGTTTATAATGGATTCTTAAACATGCTAACTCAAGAAATTAGAGTTAGAGAATTGTTACCAGTTAGCCTAGATAATGTTGAATTGAAAGATTCAACTTCTATGTTAAATATTGAACCAGATGATGATGAAGAAGTGTTAAATGAATTAACAGGTAAATATATTGATTTCAATATGTATTACGCTTTAATTGATTCTTTAGCTGCTGAACATTCTGCAAGAATGCAGGCAATGGAAGCAGCAACAAAGAATGCAAAAGAAAAAGTTGATTCTTTAACAGTAGAATATAATAAAGCTAGACAAGCTGCAATTACAACAGAACTGATAGAAATTATCAGTGGTGTTGAATCGTTAAAATAATTTAAAGGAGCTGCCCGTATGAAAGGTAAAGTTATTCAGGTAATGGGTCCTGTTGTTGATGTTGAATTCGACGGCTACCTACCAGAAATTAATGAAGCTATCAATGTAGTATTAGCAGATGCTAATGCTGATAGATTAGTATTAGAAGTTGCTGCACACATTGGAGATAGTAGAGTTAGAACTATTGCAATGGATATGACTGAAGGTTTAACTAGAGGTCAAGAATGTAACGCAACAGGAGGTCCTATTAAGGTTCCTGTTGGAGATGCTGTATTAGGAAGAATTTTTAATGTAATTGGTGATCCTGTTGATGAAGGTGAAGCTGTTCCTGAAGATACTCCAAGATGGTCTATTCATAGATCTGCTCCTTCTTTTGAAGAGCAATCAACTAAAACAGAAATGTTTGAAACTGGTATCAAAGTTGTAGATTTACTTGCTCCTTATTCTAAAGGTGGAAAAGTAGGTTTATTCGGTGGTGCTGGTGTTGGTAAAACAGTTATTATCATGGAATTAATCCATAATGTTGCTTTCAAACATTCAGGATACTCTGTATTCGCGGGTGTTGGTGAAAGAACAAGAGAAGGTAATGACCTTTACTACGAAATGAAAGATTCTAACGTACTGGACAAAGTTGCATTATGTTATGGTCAAATGTCTGAGCCTCCAGGTGCAAGAAATAGAATTGCATTAACAGGTCTTACTATGGCTGAGTACTTCAGAGATGAAAAAGGTCTAGATGTATTAATGTTCGTTGATAATATCTTTAGATTTGCACAGTCAGGTTCTGAAATGTCTGCATTATTAGGTAGAATTCCTTCTGCTGTTGGTTACCAGCCAACACTTGCTTCAGAAATGGGTAAGTTACAAGAAAGAATTACATCTACTAATAAAGGTTCAATTACATCTGTTCAAGCTGTATATGTACCTGCGGATGACTTAACAGATCCAGCTCCTGCTTCTGTTTTTGCTCACTTAGATGCTACAACAGTACTTAATAGAAAAATTGCTGAAAAAGGTATTTACCCAGCAGTTGATCCATTAGATTCTACATCTAGAATCTTAAGTGCAGATGTTCTTGGTCAAGAACATTATGATACAGCAAGAGGTGTTCAATCAGTTCTTCAAAAATATAAAGATTTACAAGATATTATTGCAATTCTTGGTATGGATGAATTATCTGAAGCTGACAAACTTGTTGTTTCAAGAGCTAGAAAAATTGAGAGATTCTTATCTCAACCATTCTTCGTTGCAGAAGTATTCACAGGTTCACCAGGTAAATATGTTGAATTAAAAGATACTATTGCTGGATTCGTTGGAATCTTAGAAGGTAAATATGATGATATTCCTGAAATGGCATTCTACATGGTTGGTGGAATTGACGAAGTTTTAGCTAAAGCTGAAAACTTAAAATAATTAACCATTAAGGCATAACATGGATACAATTAAATTATCAATTGTTACACCTAATGGAGAAATTTTTAACGATGACGTTAAAACAGTGACTCTTCCTGGAAAAGAGGGAGAGTTCGGTGTTTTACCAGGTCATTCGGCTTTAGTTTCTTCATTAACTGTAGGTGTAATTGTAATTGAAAGAGCTGATTCTACTGACGCAGTTGCTATTAACTGGGGACATGTTAAAGTAGATGAAAATTCAGTTGACGTTCTTGTAGATGGTGCTATTGCATTAACTCAAGGTTCAGATTCTGAGATAGCTAATAATATTGATGCTGCAAAAGACTTAGTGAATTCTGTTAAAGATTCTAATATTTCTGTTGCATCTGTTGAAGCTAAAATCAATACATTTGCCTAAAAGCTTATGATAAACACAATACTAAATTATTTGACTAACAGTAGTGCTATAACTTATATAGTTTTAGCTCTACTGTCATTCTATCTTATTCTTACGATTTGGATTTTCACATACAGATATATGATTGTTATAGGATTAATTACGAATGAACAAAAATCTTTGGAGTCTTTAACTTCAAGAGCTTCTACATTCTCTCCTTTATCAGCACTTAATAAATGTTCTAATAGTTCTAACTCAAAAGAATTATTATACGCATGTGAAATTAATATTATAAAAGATGCAAGTAATGGAATCTCATGGTTAGCTATTATCGCTTCTACATCTCCTTTTATTGGTTTATTTGGTACAGTAGTTGGTATATTAGAATCTTTCGCTAAGTTTTCATCTCAATCTAAAGTTGCTTTTTCAGTTATTGCACCTGCAATTTCAGAGGCATTAGTTGCAACAGCTGCAGGAATTTTTGTAGCTATTTTTGCTTATACTTTCCATCAAATATTAGTTAGAAAAGTATATGAGTTAAATACTTATATAAAGGCACAATCTCAAATTTTAATAGCAAAGGGTTAATACTATGTATGATTTTAACCAAAAACCAGATTTAAATATCACACCTTTAGTTGATATTATGTTAGTATTACTTGCTATTTTAATGGTTACTGCTCCCGTAATTGAATTTGAAGAACCTATTAATCTTCCAAAAGGAAGTAAATCAAGGCAAGTTCAAGATTTTCAAAAAATAAATATATTAGTTTCAAAAAATAGAATTGTTCTTATCAATAAAAAAAAATATGAAATTAATAACTTTCCAGATAGCTTCTTATTATTTTCAAATGGAAAAGATAAAAATACACCTGTTTATATTAGAGCTGATAAAACTTTACTTTATGATGATATTATATTTGTATTAAAATCTATAAAAGAAGCTGGTTTCTTTAAAGTATCTCTAGTTACAGATAGTTAATTTATGCAAAAACAATCAACATTTTTTATTTCTGGATTAATTTCTTTTTCTTTTTATATTCTTGTATGTATTTTTTTTATTTACTACGTTAGCTCACCTAAAGTTAAAACATATACTGTAAAATCTAAATCAACAGTTATCGAATTAGATATGATTGTAATTAAA
>PJEL010000310.1_pt1 | contig 57983 bp, 52 predicted proteins | sample 1853271 | NCBI WGS metagenome assembly PJEL01 (sample SAMN08108733, study PRJNA415343) | Invertebrate metagenome, whole genome shotgun sequencing project. | host: Globobulimina | place: Sweden: Gullmar Fjord | collected 2015-08
CGAGGCCAACTTCTTCAAGCTTAAACATCTAAGCAACTGTAACCGGAAAAAGATCTACGATAACAGATAGATATAAAATACAATATATTTTATATATTCATCTGAAAACTAGAAAAAAACCAGGATTCTTTAGTACAAATTAGGTAGGATTTTAGCTTCTAAAATCAAAAGAAACTTAAAATTTGAATATAAATATACTCATTGTAAATAATCAATAATACTAACATGTTATGCAACACACATGAGAAGTGGTTAAAAACAATTCGAAGCTATCAGCAAATTCTAACAATGGCTGATGTCCATTACTATTTATTAATAAAAAATAATTGCGTAACATCTTATTTTACTACCCTGCGAACCAAAACCAAAATAAATTTCCGGGAAAATCTTTCTCAGGAGAAAAAAGTCTATAATACAAACTAGTAACGAATTTATATTCATAAACCTGTCCGACTAACAAAAAAACTAAACCACCCAGATCAACTCCAGGAGAAGACGTTTCACCCATCTCACCCCATCGCATACATGACAAATATCTTCTTTTATCTGACAATAATTGTCAGATAACTTTTACGCGCAATGTTATTTGCAAAACAATTATTCTAAATGATATCCTTGAGATTAATTCGCAATTAATAGCATTTTGAGATCTATTCTTTCATCGTTTAAAATAACCTTACCAACAGTTTTACCTGACGGGCAAAGTATAATATAACAGAAATCATTATCATTTTCACAATTCCAAAAAACATTTTTTTTTTACTTTAATCGTTTACTCGATTGAGATAATATTGGCTGATTAATTAAAAAATTCAATATCCTGTTCTTTACAAACCAATCATTGGAGAGCCCATGAAATATATATTTGGTATAATAATTTTATCTCTGATATCTGCTGGCAATATCTGCGCAAAAGAAGACGATGCTCCCCTCCAACTTGACAGTTATGAAAAAAAACTCAGTTATGTCTTAGGTCTTGATCTTGGAAATTACTTTAAAAATCTGGATGAGCCGTTTGACCTTAATCTTATTCAAAGAGGAGTTGAGGACAGTTACAATGGAAATAAACCAATAATTCCGATAGAGGAAGCCACCAAAATACAGCAACAATTTAATACACAGCAGCAAAAAAAACGTGTTTCAAAAACTTTACAAATGACAGCTAAAAATCGAGAAAAAGCAGAATCTTTTCTCAAAGAAAATAAATCGAAAAAGGGAATAACTACCACTCCATCAGGACTACAATATAGAATTATTACTCATGCAGAAGGTACTAAACCAACACTTAAAGATACAGTAAAAGTTCACTACAAAGGAACACTTCTTAACGGCAAAGAATTTGACAGTTCCAACAAACAAAATCAGCCTGCAGTTTTCAAACTGGAACAAGTTATTCCTGGTTGGAGTGAAGCACTTCAACTTATGAGTCCGGGTTCTGTTTACGAATTATTTGTCAAACCGGATCTTGCTTATGGAGACAGAGGAGTACCACCTGTTATCGAACCAGGCTCCCTGCTTGTATTTGAAGTCAATCTCCTGGAGATTCAAAACGAAGTGAAAAAAACACAATAATCATTTAAAGGATTGCAACATGAACACCAAAAATAATACCCATTTAAAAACCGCTGGTTACGTTTTATGGATATTTGGATTCACAGGTTCCCACAGATTCTATTTTGGTAAACCAATCTCAGGAACTATTTATTTTTTCACATTAGGTATACTTGGAATTGGTTGGCTTATTGATATATTTCTCATACCACGCCTTGACCGCCAGGCAGATCTTCGATTTACTGCAGGGGAAATTGATTATACTCTAGCCTGGATCCTTCTTACCTTCTTAGGCTTTTTCGGCATACATCGCATGTACATGGGAAAATGGTTCACGGGAATACTGTATCTCCTAACCGGTGGCTTCTTCCTAATTGGATATCTCTATGACTTCTGGACATTAAACGATCAAATAACGGTTTTAAACAGCTCAAGAAAAAATTAACCATATATCCTGAGTTGGTATAATAAGATTTAAAAATAACCTAAAACTAAATCTCAAATGTAACTATTAGATTTAGTTAGCTTGAAAAGGTATCTCCTAAAAGATTATAATAACAATTATCAACAAATTTAAAATAAATAATTAGGTTATTACCATGGGCAAAACAAAAAAAAAATGCTGTGAGAAATTTAAAAAGAAAGGCAAACATTGCAAATCTTGTCCGAATGTTGCAAATGTAAAAAAGAAAAAGAAAAAGTGAAACAAACCTTTTCTCGGACATATACTTAATATTATTAAGCATATATCGCCATCAAACTATAACATAACAAAAACTATAATTTAGCTATTACTCTCGCTTACAACTTTTACACAACCTTCATTCCCAAGTTCTCCTTCTACTTGTTGGACATGACCGATTGTTTGCCAATCAACATCTAACAACTGACAACCATGAATATCTATTGCTACAGGATCACTGCAAGCTGCTATTCTATTCACAGGAGGATCACATAGCGCACCCCATAAATGAGCTTCCGCCATGCCCACAGATGCATCCAGCACTGTAAAGTCTGGAGTTCTGTATCTGTTTAAGTCTGCAACTGCTTCCTGTACCCGGTAATGAAAGGCTGATTTTTTCCAGCTATTACCTTGTCGATAATGCGAGGGAGGCACACAACCCATCATGTTTTTCATGGTCAAAGTGACCCCTGCCAGACTATGTGCTTTAAGCACCGGAACAGATATTAAAAAACTATCCATTACTACTTTGGGTATATACATCTTCGGCCAACGTCTACATCTAGGGTTAGTCAACTTGATCAATTCCGATTCATTTAAATCAATTAGTTCAACCCCAAATCGTTTTGCCATATCCACATAACCAAGATCCTGAAAGGGTTTCCAGGTGTCATACTCAAAAGCACCTGTTCCTTCACCGATCAAAATTTTGGCTTTACAATTATCCTTTAAATATCTAACAAGCTCCGCTACTAGCATCACAGGAGTTGTAATTGGGGGTTGTAATGATTCTACCAAATTGGGTTTAATCAAGATCGTTCGATTATCATCTATTTCACGAATCAAACCAGCAGAATCCAATAACCTCTCAAGACAGTCATATGAGCCATCAAATCGACTAATGTAAACTGTAGATTGTGTGTTTTTGCTTCTCATTTATCACAGTTCACAGTTGATTGTAATCCTTCCAACAAGACAAAGCGGCCCAGATTAATAAGTTCACAGGGAAAGCTGTTAACAAAGAGTGAATTTTCACAGAGACCGCCAGATAAATACAATTTCGCTGGCGACCCTGCAAAACGAAAACCATTTAAAGCAATTCCTTTTACAAAACGAGCAACCGCCTCCACTTCTGAAACACCGGCTATTACAGCATCAAAGATATGACTCATACCCAATACTCCACAAGTGACAGAAAATGTTTTATCTGGCACTGCAATGTCGGCATAATCCAAATTGTAATAAGAAGCCAGTAGTTCAATGGTAAAACCCATGGATGCTCCACACTCGGAATTCCATCCCATATCCTCTACTTTTCCACCACGATAACGAACATATTTGATATCGCGACTTCCACAATCCAGTAAAACAAAATCAGACTCCTTGATTAACTTCTCTCCACCTCGAGCCAGTGCTATTAGTTCATTAATGTTATTTTTGCTTCGTTTTCTGGCATTATGTCCTGTGGCTAGATCTGCTTGAAAAGATTTCTCAAGCTCCTTGGTGGAGACAATATATGGCTCGAAATTAAGACGGGTATCAAGCACTTTACAATAAGAAGTACCAAAATCAGCGAACAGCATTATCCACCTTTTCTTTTTCAAATGCTCCATTGAGTTCCAAAAATGCCTCAATTTTTGCACGAACACTATTTCCGGCAGTTACGTCACAATCAAGAAACAAGGCCCGTGGATGTTTTTGGGCAAGATGAAATGCTAAAGCATTTTTCGCACAGAAAGATTGCGCGAAAAAGACTGTTGGCACCTCTGGGTTATAATGGTTTTCAATCTCAAGGTTAGCAGGTGTTTTATTTTCCATACAACGAGTCCAACCATAAACATGTGTAGATTCAGGAAATAAGGAAAGAAGAGAAAAATCACGGGGAGGAACTCCCCAAAAACCAGCAACAGGTCCACAGGGAGCAAGATCTTTATATGGGGTAGCGTTTTGAACACCTTTGGTGATGGCGCTAACTTTCTCCAACAAATTCATTTTAACCCGACAAAGTGGAATACCAAACCCTGCTGTGTCAAGATTTCTTATTTTTACAACTGGAACATCCAAAATATCATCAAGTATCGCAGCAACATGTAATGCACAATCACATTTACCTGGACCAACATCAATATATATAGCATCCAATGGAAGGTACATCGCATTCAAGACGACTGTCTTTAAAATAGCACAATAAACCCTTGGCAAATAGCGTGAACTCAAATCAATGGATTGCTTAATATGAAGTTCATCTAAATCGACAATTTCACACTTTTGTGCTTGAAGTTCTTTAATAATGGCAAGAGATGGAACACCTACTATTCCAATCTTTCTTTTTCCCACGATTACAAATCCTCGCGAACAAGCAGATACATTGCCACAACAGAAATAACCAGCTGTACCGAACAGGCAGCTAACAATGGATTGATATAACTCACTTTGGCCAATGACTGCAAAGTCCCCCAAACTCCCCAACAAACAAATGCAAGCCCGCAACTAGCTGGAATTGCCAGTGAAAGATCCCTTCCCCATTTGCGATAAACCATTAACAACAACGGTAAACCAAGCATCATGAGAGGCAGCCCAAGTAATGTATAGGAAATACGGCTATAAAACTCTGTCCATGCCTTAATGACATCTTCCCTCACGTTGGCCTTTTTGGCATTTCTGTATAATCCTATTAAGGAAAATTCCTTAGAACGAAACTCTGGAATAAAAAAAGATTCTGGTTGTTCTGGAAATCCAAATACTTTTTCGTCATATACTTCTGTTTGAAAATTTCTGTTTCCAGAATCAACTTGTTCCTGCCCTTTAAACATTTTCCATTCATTTTTAGCCCAGGCAGCTCCACGAGCAGCTATCAAAGAAGTCAGCTGAAAATCTTTATTCCAGGTTGCATAAGAAAAATAGTGAAATTTGTATTCTTTTGGTAACGGTCTGGCAAAAGAATAAAATCCATCCTGACCTTTATAATAATATCTACCATTACGATAGATCCCTAAAGAAACCTGACCTTTAACATCCTGATTCCAGATTTTATTAGTTTTGTAAACAGTTTTAGGAAGAACAAACTGAGACATTCCCAAAAAAAACAGGGAACAAATAAGTCCACCGGCAAATATTGGTTTGATGATGGTTTTTAGTGGAATTCCTCCAGCTTTTAAAGCAATTAGTTCGTTGCTGGAATTAAGTAATCCTAGTGTCACAACACCTGCAAGCAAAATACAAACAGGACTGACCAGATCTAACACAAAAGGAATATTCAACAGAAAAAATTGAATCACAAGGCTCATAGGTTTGCCTTGTTCTGAAAAGTTATCTATTTTTTCAAAAAAATCTATTAATACATAGATGGAAATGAAACCAACCATCAAGACAAAAAAATTTTTGAAGAATTGAGCAAGTATATATCGATATAATAATTTCAAAAAACAGTGAACCTTTCTTAGTATAATAAGCTTTTATTAAGTGACAATCACATGGTAACCCTGACTAGAAAAAAGTTTCTACAGACAAAAAAAATAAAACCTATATCACTTGTTTTAAAGTCCGTTTTTCTGCGCAACTTGCCGGGTTAAAAAATGAAGTTAAACAATCTTCGTCTTGTCCCAACAAGAGCCATGTAGTACCATCCCCAGATTGATTCAGTCAAGAGAGAGCTTAATTTTTTTCCATAAAAATACCATATAAGATGAATAACACACCCATTGTTCAGTTTATACCTATTTCTACACCACCTCCCAGCCTGCAAGATAATACAGCAGACATTGACAGGCTTAAAAAAGTTGTAACACAACTACTGCCAAAACATTTTAATATTGGCTCTAACACAATCACAGTGCCCTTAAAGCGGCTTAATATAATCGCTGCTCGACTCAGAAAATATAATTTTTCCGGCTCAGCTGTTATTAATAATCTTGAAGCAAACCTTGAAATAGTTGACTTTATACCTGTAAATTCTATACAAAATACAGGCATTGCTCTTGATTTAGGCACAACTCATTTGGAAGCAAAACTCATTGATTTAATTAATGAAACAACCTTAAGTCATAGCCACGCTGAAAACAGACAAATACAGTACGGCGCAGACATTCTTTCAAGAATCCACTATTCCTGCCAAAAATGCAAAACAGACTCTCTTGACAATAAATTAAAAGGGCTTGAACAACTTCAAAGCACCATCATCGAATCAATTAATGACCTGATCGACAACCTGGCTCATCAAGCAAATCTTACACCCGAACACATTAGAGCTATCAGTATTTCTGGCAATACGACCATGATACACTTCCTCTTAGGACTCAACCCATACAATATTTGCCGGGAACCTTATACTCCTCTGGTCAATGCTCCTGATATTTTTCATGCTTCTGAGATAGGCTTAAACATCCATGAAGCTGCTCCAGTGATAATCCTGCCCAGTGTTGGCAGTTACTTCGGCGGAGATCTGATATCCGGAATTCTTGCATGTGGTATCGACCGTAAGCAAAAACCTTCAATGCTAATTGATGTTGGAACTAATGCTGAAGTTGTCCTAGGAAACTCTCAATGGCTCATAGCCTGTGCTGGCGCAGCAGGACCAGCACTTGAAGGCGGAGTAGCTCATATGGGAATGAAAGCTGGATGCGGTGCAATTGAACGTGTTAAGATCAACACTGACACATGGAAATTACATTATGAAACTATAGATAATTCACAGCCTGCGGGTATCTGCGGTTCAGGCATGATAGACCTTGTTGCAGAGCTCTATCTTGCCCAAATAATTGACCTACAGGGAAAATTTATTGCCTCATCTTCCGATAATAATCAGAAAAAAAACAAATTCCTTCAGGATCATTTCACCCAGGAAAACAATCAACAAGCTTTTATCGTTACTGCAGCAGAAATATCTGTAAATGATAAACCTGTCCTTCTGACACAAATCGACCTGGATGCAATGATGCGATCAAAAGCTGCAATGTATGCAATTTTGTCAACAATCACTAATCAGGTAGGCTTGAATTTTCCAGATCTTGATGAAATATTTATTGCAGGTGCATTTGGAAAACATATCAACCCAAAACAGGCCATTACTTTAGGTATGTTGCCAGATCTTTCTCTTGACACCTATAAAGCCATCGGAAATTCATCTCTAAAAGGTGCTGAAATGGTTTTGCTCAATGAGGATTCAAGGAAAAAAGCAAAAACAATTAAAAATAAAATTACATACATAGAATTAAATGTTAACCAAGATTTTATGACTAAGTTTTCAGGCTCTCGGTTCATACCTCATACCGACCCCAAACTATTTCCTTCTGTTCCAACTTTCCAACATTCCTGATCAGGTTGCATTCTTCATGTTGCATATGCTATAGTCAAACATTTTGCTTAATATTTCCTTGTGGCACAAGAAGTTCTACTGAAAAGATGAACAATTTTTACCTTCATAATTTCAAAGAGTTAGCACATAAGATATCCAAAACATAGCTCTATACAACTATTTAATTATATATTTTTTTAACACTATTTTTTTTGACTATCACACTTCACTTAGCAGTCAAATTAGTCGTTTTAACATACCGGCAGTCTTTTGATAAAAGACTCATCCTAGCTTTTACAAATAAGGCATTTTGGGATAAATTAATTTAACGTTTCCAACTCGAGCGGCCGGAGTATCGTATTTCTAACAGGTATCTATTTGAAGAAACAAAGACTTGAAAAGATTGCAGACACTGTCACCCGCAGTGCTAGTAAAAATTCAGCCAGGGATAGGTTAGCTGGTTTTTACGAACTGTTTGATCGTGATGATACAGTTTTAGTCATGATTAATGCCGACCCTGATGCACTGGCGAGTGCACTGGCGATGAAAAAATTACTCAGGTACAGAGTAAAAAACATTACTATCGGCTACCCTAACGAAATTAGACGTCTCAACAACATAGAGATGGTAAAACGCCTGAAGATTCCAATAGAAAGGCTCCACACACTCAAGACAGCAGAATTTAGCAAAATAATTCTTCTTGACTCACAACCAAACCATCTTCCCTGTTTTGAAAAACTAAAATTTGATGCAGTTATTGATCATCATCCGGTTACTCAAGGTTGGGATGCACCTTTTATAGACATTCGCTCAGAATATGGTGCAGCTTCCTCAATGCTTGTAGAATATTTGCGAGCTGCTGAAATCAAAATCTCTGTTTCTCTGGCGACAGCACTTTTTTATGGAATCAAAGTAGATACCCAAAACTTTGAGAAAAGTGCCCTTTTGGCTGATGGTATCTCTTTTCGTTACCTTTTTAATATTGCTAACAGAAACCTTGTTAGAAAATTTGAACTCACTGAATTACGCCGCTCTGAGCTTAAATATTTTAAAATAGCCCTCAATAAAGTCAAAGTCAGAAAATCTCGAGCTTACGTCCATATTGGAAAAGTTAGTACTCCTGATATTCTTGTAATCATTGCTGATTTTTTAAATCATGTTGACAAGTTTGACTGGATATTAGTATCTGGCGTTTTCGGAGAAAAACTCGTTGTTATATTCCGTTGTGATGGGTATCGAAAAAATGCGGGAAAACTTGCAAAAAAGACCTTTGGCAAATTCGGTTTTGCCGGTGGACACAAAGAAGCTGCCAGGGCCGAAGCACCGATCAAAAACCTGCATCTACGTGAAAATCAGGAGTTCACCACCCATTCACTTATAAGACTTGCAACGTCCCATCTCTAATAACAACTCTATTCCCAATAAATCCAAAAATTTCGTTCCAATTATAAAAAATAATTTTGATCTTGCAGTGTTAGATCATTTTGCAATATTATAAAAAGCAATGAACTCTTTTCTTCTAACAGCACGAAGGTGTCCGCATGGTTAAACCCTCAACTGTAGCAATGATTCTCGCCGGTGGCAGAGTTGACGAACTAGGCGTACTCACACATTACCGTCCAAAATCAGCAGTACCATTTGGTGGTTTTGCTAGAGTTATCGATTTTCCCCTCACCAACCTGATGCATTCAGGTATTGAGAGAATTGCTATCTTGAGCCAATATCGATCTTATTCTTTAATCAACCATATTGGCACAGGTGCCGCTTGGGACATGATTGGCAGATATCGCGGTATTTCAATTTTGCCACCATTTAAAGACTATGACAATCCTCATTGGTATCGTGGATCAGCTGATGCTGTCTATCAAAACCTTGATTTTATCCGTTACCATAATCCCTCAGAAATTTTAGTGTTATCTGGTGACCATATATATAATATGGATTATCGCAAGATGATCACTTTTCACAAAGAAAACAATGCCGACCTAACCGTAGCTTTTACAAAAGTACAAAAAAACAAAGCACATAGATTTGGCATAGCAGAAATAGATAATACTCACGAGCAAGGTGGTCGACTTCTGAGTTACGAGGAAAAACCTGAAAATCCAAAAAGTGATTGGGCTTCCCTTACGATCTTATGCTTTCGCCCTGAAGTACTCTACGACATGCTTACTGCAAACCAGGATAGCGGTTCATACGAATTTGGCAGAGATATAATCCCCTTAATGATGAAAGAAAAATTTCATATTTACGGTTATAAATTCGATGGATATTGGGGATACACAAGAACAATCCAGGAATACTGGCAAACCAGCATGGATCTTCTTGGAGAAACCCCTAAAATTGACCTTGAACAATGGAAACTGCGTACCAATCTCGGACATCGTGATATTCGTGACTGCGCACCCCTTAAAGTTGGCAAAGACGGCGTAATCGACAATTCTCTAGTTTACAATGGTTGTGAGATTAATGGTCTTGTCAAAAACTCCATTCTGTTTCCCGGGGTTAAAGTTGAAAAAGGCTCCGAAGTCCATGATTCAGTATTATTTTTCAACAACATTGTTCAAAAAGGATCATTCCTGAACAAAATAGTGAGTGATGTGAACACCAATTTCGGAGAAAACTCTCAAGTTGGCAGCACAAACATACAAGGTTCTCAAGATATTAGTGTCATAGGTTGGGATAATCATGTCCCAGCAGGCTTCAAAATCGGTTCGGGTTGTACAATTTTCCCAGAAGTTAGCCCTGACAACTGGCCAGAAAATCAACTTCCAGATGGAGAGGAACTGCAATGACTGAAACCAGAAACACTCTTGTTCTACTGCTGGCCGGAGGTATTGGCAGCCGTCTAAATATTCTGGTGGGCCATCGAGCTAAACCAGCAGTACCTTTTGCAGGTCTTTACCGAATTATCGATTTCAGCCTTAGCAATGTCATGAACTCCGGATTAACGAAAGTCGGAGTACTCACACAATATAAACCCCTATCACTCATGCGACATATCGGCACAGGTGAAGCGTGGGATTTCACAGGGCGTACCCGTGGTGTCAAAATACTTCCACCAAGAACCGGAGAAAAAGATTCCGATTGGTACAAGGGAACAGCAGATGCGATCAGACAAAACATCGATTTCATTAAGGCCAATCCTTCCAACCAGATTATCATCCTTTCCGGTGACCACATATACCAGATGGATTTTGAGGCTATGCTTAGTTACCATCTGCAAAAAAAGGCTGACATTACCATTGGCATGATGGTTGTTCCCAAAAGTGAGATCCACCAGTTCGGCGCCGGTATCGTCAATGATGATAACAGAATTATCGAATGGGAAGAAAAACCCAAAATTCCCCGCACTAATCTTGCCTCAATGGGAATTTATATTTTTGATACCCAATACCTACTTAAAACCCTCTCTCGGGATAAACAGGAAAATGATTTTGGCATGCACATCATCCCCAGAGCCATTACAGAAGACAGAGTATATGGCTTTCCTTTTTATGGATACTGGAGAGATGTCGGAACAATTCAATCCTACTGGGAAACTACCATGGATGTCATTCGTCCAGATTCCGGCATATCACCAGAACAATGGGGAATCAGAACCAACACAGAGGCAGACGGCCGAGTTATGGATCGAGCTCCTGCACGTTTTATCAATGGTTGTAAAGTCGAGTCATCTCTAATTTCTGCGGGATGTACTATTAAAGGTACTGTAATCAACTCAGTTCTCTCCCCTGGAGTTATTGTAGAAAAAGGCGCAATTGTGCGCGACTCCATTATACTTGAAGATTCCATAATCGAATCGAATACGGTTATTGACCTGACAATATGTGACAAAAGAGTACATGTGAAAACTGAAACTATTATCGGTCACGGAGAGAATAAAAATTGCTCCAACAAAACATTCCCCAAACACCTTTATAACGGCATAACCCTAGTTGGAAAAGAAGCCACTATCCCTTCCCAAATTACCATCGGCAGAAACTGTATCATTAATCCATACAAATCTGAAAAGGATTTTGCAGAAATTACCACAATTGCTGACGGCGAAACATTTTAACTAACCCATCCATAAAATTTACATATCATCATCCCAATAACACACATTTGTAATCCCTACTCGTTCCCGACTCGTACCGACCCAAAACAACGACATTTTCCCTAATTATTTCAGCAAAATAACTCAAATCACCACTTTTCCACACCCCTTGGCACAGTTATTGTAATCTTACAAGTAACTAATGTTTGTTTTCCAGTTGCCTTATCAGCATAATTATCTTTTTAAATACTGGTATTATTAACAACAAACAACTTTTTGCACACTCGACAAGATTATAATCATCCAAACAAAGGGAGAGCCAACATGACGAATTTAAAGAACAAAAGAAAATTTGAAAGGGTCGAGCTACGAGGGTTAATCGCTGATATCGCTGATGGTAGCTTTGTCTTTGATGGTCTCATAGAAGATGTATCAACTACTGGATTCAAAATTTCTCAACTTCCAAAACAATTCGAATTGAAGTTAAAAAATTACGTTACCGTAATCTCCGGTTACAAAAAGAACTTCAAAATTGTAATTCAACCAAGATGGACCAGAAGAACCAATAATGGCTACTATCAAGAAGTAGGCTTTCAAATCATAAACCCACCATGGGCATGGACAGAATTCATCCAGGAAATGTTACCTGAAATAGATACAGAAGATGTATGGGGGAACCACGAATAACAAATCTGAGAAATCAGACATGTAAAATTATTTGGCACTTAATGACATAATGACTCCAGATTCGAGGTGAAAAAATGTCAACAAACTATAACGACAAAAGAAACTTTGAACGTGTTGATATCCATGGATTTATAGCCGATATCGCAGATGGCAGCTTTGTATTTGACGGAACCCTTGAAGATATATCTATTGATGGTTTTCGAATCAATAATGTGCCACAGAAATTACAACTCAAAGCAAAAAAATACAACGTAGTCGTCTCAGGACATCAGGAAAATTTCAAAATAGTTGTTGTACCTCGCTGGGTTAAAAAAAACAGAGACAACGGGTATCAGGAAGTTGGGTTCAAAATACTCAATCCATCCTGGAATTGGATTGGTTTTGTGAAGGAAATAATACCTGAAGAGGAAACTGAAGACTTATGGGGCTAAGACAAACGGGTTACAAAATTGAATTGCAACAAAATGACAACTTACACTATTTACCCCCTCAGCCTAATATAACAACTCAACCTAGAGGTACGTTTAATGCTCCTTAGTAGGGAATTGCATCCCCATCCCTATTTTACTAATGGTCACACAGGCAAGGCCTTCTGACTCCTACCAAACCAGAGAGACTATACTTTCCAATATTATTTTATTTTTTTAATCCATACACTCAAAGTGAATTTTAGTTAAGCTTCAACTACAAGCTCCGGCTCCATCTGGACCACAACCCCTGACATATTATTAAAATACAAACCACCAAACTCATTACTGCAACTTGGACAACCTCGTAACCATAAAATATTATGTCTGTATCTATTCTTAGCTCTTTGCCTGTTCACCCACTGACTCTGGCAACAGTCAAAACAATATAAAAGTGTCCATTTATTATCAGAAAGTGCATCAAGGCACTCTCTACAGACCGGGACGACCAACTCTCTCACCATAACCTCTTTTATCTCATCTTCCTTGTATCCCATAGGCATAACAATATAATTCACCGCTTGATATTCTTCTCTTTGAGTTCCAGGCCCATGATTTAATTCACAGTAGGAATCAGCTAACTCTGCCAACAATACAAATTTTTCGCTTTGATCCATAATATCCACCTGAAATAAAATTATTTAATTAAACAACCTTAAACACGGACCTTTTATACAAAAATGGGCTGATTTTCCCCCAAACTTTTCCCACCAAACTATAGAGATCCGCACATTGATTTAAAATTATCACATTCCCTTTTACAGGTAAAAGGACACACCTCTTTTCTAAACCATTTTATCTTGGGACACCAAAAACGAGATTTAAAAGGCTCGTTACAACCACTCAAGGTTATTTTACGACGTTCTTTCTTGCCATATGTCACTGTCTTATTTTCAATTCGAAATTGCCACACTGCCATATCAGTATCTTCTATTTTAGAATTTTAAATAAATAACACCTAAAACATCAACCTCTTACATCACTTATTTATCCTTTAAATAGTTCATTAATGTTCCTGACTTGTCTTTATCTTCCCGAGAACTTGTCGGATCTCAGAAAAATCCTTTCCAGAATAACTCATGTAACTAGGAAACAACTCTAACGCCTGAATCGTCATATCCTCTTGATCATTAGGAAATATTAATATTTTTCGTGTTTCAGCCAATAACTTATTGATTGCTAATATTTCAGCAAATTGTTCTTGATTTTCTATAATCAAAATAACTGCAGCTAAATTATGAACTGGTCGGCGAAATCTATTAATCAGACAAGTAACTGTCTGACACATCTCTATCTCTTCAGGGTCTACAACAGATCCAATTGTTTGAAACATTAACCTTCCAGTCGCCTTTTCCATATTTGCATAAAGAAGAACATCCACTTTCAGGCCACCTTTCACATTTTCACGTTTTTTGATCATTCTATTTTCTGGCCAATCCTGCCAAACAAACTTTCAACTTGGGCATGAACTTGCAATCTAAATGCCACAAACAATCATTTCACATATAAACAATTATATTAGCTAGTTAAAAGCAACAGACATTTAAACGCGGATCTCTAAAGGATAAAATATTGTTCAGTGGAGAGAACACATCTGTTCACCAGAGTGAACAGATGTGTAAAAGATGAGGATAAATTATCTGAAAAATAATAGGTTAAGCGTGAGAATCATCTAAAGAAATATTGTTTTTCTCGATATTATATTTTTTTAAGACTTTGTATAGCCATGTTCTGCCAAGTCCGGAGATACGGCATGCTTCGGAAACATTACCTCTGGTAAGTGCCATTAAATCCTTAAAATATTTTCTTTCAGGACCCTCTAGAATACTATCCCTGAAGTCTCGGTAGGGTGGCACTACAGTTCTTTTAAGCCTGTTGGTATCAAGTAAATTTTCTGACATCATACCAACTGATGAATCGTTAACCGAGGCCCGAGCCATTTTGACTCTAATATTCATAGGAAGATGCTTTGGAAAAAGAATCGGTTCATAAAATGCTGCACTGATAGCACTTTCAAGTGCATTGGTTAATTCCCTGACATTTCCATGCCAATCATATTCTTGAAGTACTTGAAAAAAATCTGTTGAGAAACCTTTGGTTTCTGTCCCATATCGATCACAAATTTTTGTGACATGATGCACAGTGATTTCTTTAATATCCTCACGCCTGTCACGCAAAGGTGGCAATTCCAGCACTACTGATTGCAATCTATACAAAAGATCTTTCCTGAAAGTACCCTGCTCTGCCATTGTCTCGAGATTTTTATTTGTTGCCGCAATCAATCTAAAATTACTATATATTTCATCTTCACCACCGACAGGTCGAAATTTTCTTTCCTGCAAAACCCGCAAAAATGTCTTTTGCAGCAATGATCCCAATTCACCAATCTCATCAAGGAACAAAGTCCCACCATCAGCCATTTTAATCAAACCATCCCGGGATCTATCAGCACCGGTAAAAGCACCTTTTTCATGGCCAAACAAAGAACTTTCAATTAATGATTCTGGCAAGGCGGCACAATCCACAACAACCATTTTCTTTTGTGCACAATTGCTATTTAAATGAATTGCTTTTGCAAACAACTCTTTACCAGTTCCTGTTTCACCCGATATTAATACGTTTGCATTACTGTTAGCGGCTTGAGCCAACAAATCATAACGCTCCCTGATAGATGAACTGCTCCCAACGATACCTGGTAATTTAAGAGCTACAGGTGGTCGGGGTTTTTTCTTCAAACTATCCCTGTACTGAAATACACGACTAAGGGGTAACATTATTTTTTTGGGCGACAAAGGTTTTTGCAGATAATCCCATGCACCGTTTTTTATAGCAATCTCTGCTCCATCAGATGTCCCTGCACCTGTAATGATGATAACTTCTGGCGCAGATTTAACTTCACGGATAGTAGCAAGGGCCTCAAGACCATTCCCATCAGGCATTAAAACATCAAGAAACACTACATCAAAATCACCTCGAATTGCTTTTTCAAGTCCCTGATTCAGAGTTGTAGAATAAACAGCCTTGTGTCCCATGTTTTTTACCAATTCGACCATCATGCCACACATTCCCTGGTCATCATCAATTATCAATACATTTGCCATCAGTAACTTTTATTTAGAATTAGTAGTTTTGACATCTAGAATTTTCCCAACAACTTTGATCAGATTTACTGCACCAACAGGTTTGAAGAGATAATCTCGAATTCCTATTTCTCTGGCCACATCCTCATTTATGGATCCACTAAAACCTGTACAGAGAACAATTGGGATATCCGGCCTGATCGCCAATATTTTTCTGGCAAGATCCCCACCTTTAAGTTTTGGCATAACCTGATCAGTTATCACCAGATCAAACAGATCGGGCTCTTTCTCAAAATACGCCAGCGCCTTTTCACTGCTGGTTGTAGCAATAACAGTATAGCCGCACTTTTCTAAAACATCTTTGCTCAAATCAACATGTGTTGGCTCATCATCAACAAACAAAATTGTTCCCTTACCAACAGATATTTTCAAAACAGATAATTCTTTTTCATGAAGTTTCTCATCCGATACACTTGGCAGAAATACTTGAAATACTGAACCTACCCCTTCACCGCTTTCCGCAATTATAGAACCATCATAATTTTTAACAATTCCCTGAACAACCGAGAGCCCCATACCGGTTCCCTCACCTTTTTCTTTAGTAGTAAAATATGGATCAAACACTCTTTCCATTGTTTCCAAATCCATGCCTTCACCTGAATCGCTCACTATGAGTTTGACATAATCACCTGGCTCCAAATCCAACATCAGGCTGGAAATACCTTTAACACATTGTTTATCCAGGGTAATATTGACCATCCCTCCAGTTGTGCGCATTGCATGCATCGCATTTGTACATAGATTCATTAATATCTGGTGAATCTGAGTAGAATCAGCCATCACCAAAGCTGATTTGTATTTCACATTATATTGAACAGTAATATTCGGAGGCAAAATTGCTTTTATGAATCCAAGAACTTCGTTAATCAAAGGATCCAGAAGCACTGGTACCCTTTCATACTTAACCCGCCTGCTAAAAGTAAGAATCTGTTCTACCAGCTTTTTTGCTCTATATGCAGCCCTTATAACTTCCTGAACCTTTTCTCTGGCTGGACTGTCCTCCTTTAGATCAAAGATCTCTACCATCTCCGCATAACCGATAATCGTCCCGAGAATATTATTAAAATCATGAGCAATACCACCGGCAAGCGTACCCATCGCTTCACTCTTCTGAGATTGAATCAAATCGTATTCGACTTTTTTTCGCTCAGTAATATCTCTATCAAATGCAAGGATATATTTCTTTTCACCAAAATCCAGCAGACCGGCACTGATTTCAACAGGAAAAACAGTCCCGTCCTTCTTTTTATGAGTGATTTCTCCAATAATCCATTCTCCCGCAAGAATCTGCTGAAACCGTCCTTCTGCTTCTGCAGCTGTTTCCGGAGTATCCAATTCTTTTATATTAAGAGTCAATAGCTCATCAAAATTATACCCATGCATTTGTGCTGCAGCATCATTAGCACTGATAATCTTGCCAACATCATCCCCTTGAGCTTCTAAAAGAAAAACAGCATCATTTGCCTTTTCTATCAGTGTTCGATAAAGCTTTTCACTTTCATACAAAGCAATCTCTGCCGATTTTCTCTCCTTTATTTCCAGTTGTAATTTATTATTAATTTCAATCAACTCTGACATGCGTCTTTTAACTGTGTCTTCAAGATTATTTTTGTAGTTTATCAACTCTTGTTCACAGTGTTTCCTTCCTGAAATATCAATTACGAACATACTGACACCAAGCATGTTCCCTGTAGATGAATTCCAAGGAAGCACGCTCATTAACCAACAAAAATCAATGGAACCACATGATTCATTGCCACACACTTCATAATCAATTACAGCAGTGCCACTTTCCATTACCTTGCAACAAAGAGATTCTATCACATCACCTATGCCGGGTAAGACTTCACTAATTTTCCTGCCAAGATGATCACTTTCATCTCCCCCATGCAGGTTTATCAAAAAATCATTTATCTGAATATATCGTAAATCCGTATCTATTAGCCCTAAACCAACGGGAACATCTACATAGATACGCTCAAATTCAGACAGTGTTTCAAGACCTTGTAACTCAGACTCTCGAAGGGCTTCACCTGTTTTTTTTGTATTTAGGAGGAGTAGTACTAGAACAAAAACAAGAATCAATAAAAATACAGAAACAAAGCTTAGAATATAAAGAATACTATTTACTTCACCTTCACCTGCCTGAAATCCAACAGCTGTAGATGGAATTAACCAAAATATAATGACCAAGAAGGTACTCAAATAAAAATGAATAACCCTCTGAATAAATCCAGAAAAAACACTCTCACGTTTTGAATTCTTTTTATAGGTAGGCATAGAAAATTAAAAACACCTCACAGAGACAAAGTCAATTATAAACAGATACTTTTTTATCATCATTACATAAAACTACTTAAATTAAAGCTAATTAAGATACAAACTCAAGATCATGTAAGTTTCCATCTGCAAAAAATTACTCCAAAATATACTTCATAATTCGCCAAAAAAATGTAGCTCTCCTGAAATTATTTCCGATAGCATTACAGGTAAGAATCACAAGGTGATTTGTTTTTTTTATTACTGTAAACTTTTCCTCTGCCAGAGACACATCCACTGAAACAGGGCTTTAACCTTTAGAATTATTTAAAACCTAAAGCTGTTAATAACTTCATATATCCGGTTATGAAATTCACGAAACTATGGATTCCGCAATCCAGCACGAGAAGAGAATAAAAGGATGGAAGAGATCATGGAAGTTAGATTTGGATATACAACGAAAAATCTTATGCAAGTCCTTAACCGGACACTACTGAAAAATACTGTTTGAAATCAGACTCATGACCTTCGATATCTGAGATAGCCTTTTGAAAACAACAAATACCATGTAACATCTTGAATTACGTACAATTAAAACAATTCATAACTAACAAACAACATGATATACTGGTGATCCCGACAGGATTCGAACCTGTGACACCCAGATTAGGAATCTGGTGCTCTATCCTACTGAGCTACGGGACCACGTAAAAGGTGAAAATCATATACCAACAAAAAATTTAAAACGCCAATTGTTTTTGAATTTATGATACAAAACTTTTTTTTCTATCTTAAAAAACCAAAACCTACCATACAGTTTTTTCCCTTCTAACGAGTCCATTAATACAAAAAATCAATTGTAAGCTCATTACATTAGATTAAAAATTTTATTCAAACATAGAAGACAAAAATTAAAATATACGTCAGGACCAAATTTGCGCACCATTGACTATTACATTTCTTTAATTTGACACTCATCACTAACCGCTGCTAAACTTTTACATAGAGGCTGATAAAGTTAATGACAACCTCTCCTTTTTTAAAAAAAAGGGAGTAACTATTTCAGATCCAGTGAATCCAAAAACATTGGAGGAAAACATATGAGAGAAAGACGTAGAATACCAAGAATTTCGCTAAAAGCTTCAATCACAGACATACAATCTCTTTATATTTCTAAAGGTACTATTATCAATATCAGTGAAAAAGGTATCCGCTACTCAAAACCTCTCGACAAACAAATAACAAAAGAAACATTCTCCCAAAATGACGCAGCAACATTAACAGTTCGTACAATATATTTTTCTCTACCTGAACATGGTTTATCATTGCAACTGGTCTGCCATGTGAGAGATGAAAGAATCAATGAAAATTATATTGAGGCATCCTGTGTGTTTTTAGGTATAACAAATGATGAAAAACAAAAAATTCGTGCATACATCAACAAATCTATTCATCATACTCAATTAAAATCTTCCACGGCCACACTAATAAAACCCACATAAAACCATGACGTAGTAAGCACCACTACAACCAATTGAAATTAACTCCTTGTAAAACATTTAGATACAAGGTTTAAACACCTCACAAGTTAAACCACAATTTCTTTTTGCCAGCTCCCATAGGGCCCTCATCATTTTTCTGAATCAAAAGTATCTATATTTCTCATTTGACTTACTTTTATCACCAATGCTACTTTGTAGTATAGCAAGCAAGCAGCATGTTTGTTTCATTAGCCTCCCCCTTTTGCTATATTGATTTCTCCTTTAGCAAAAGGGGGCCTCTGTTTGTAGCACTAGATATTGAACAACTATTCCACCACCATAGTCATACTCATAATGATAAACATAACCATCTAACCTCCTTAATTACTTTATCATTTATCCACATATCTAAAAAGTACATAGCAAAATTGTAAACACCAACTTTGACAAAAATCCCCAAGCTAACACAATAGTTAATAACTTGACAAACAGACCTCGCAATACTACAATGTAGTATAAGGAAAATGACTCAAGCCCGAGTCTATCAGCATCCTCTCCTTTGCTATTGGCGGATAACAAAGGAGAGGATTTTTTTTCCAGCCCCAGTTCCATGATTATCACGAACTCTTCGCAGCAAAAAAAAAATCAGACATCAACATCGACTCAATTAGCTATATAACTGCGGTGAATTTTCACACTCCTTGAGCTTGAACGAAAAATATGGTTTTTCAAGATACTCCAAATTCCATACAATTCTTCCACCTGCCTTCCGTGATTACATGCTGGTTAAATCCACAAATATCATGACGTGTAGGTTTACACGCTTACTTACCTGTAAACCTGTTAAGAAAACACCATCATAGCTAGAGGTAGTTGATATTTTCTCACCATTAAACTTAAAACTGGTAACTCTTTCAACCATGCTGTTTTAGTAATATCCGTGCATCTGCAATAAAACAATTATCAGCGGAACATAAAACCGGATTTAGATCTATGGAATCAAAATACTCTTCTATATCCATTACGAGCGTAGAAAAATGAAGCAATAAATTGGTAAGTTTACTTTTATTTACAGGCTCGGCTCCTCTATATCCATCCAGCAAAAGATGACCCTTAAGGCCTCTTATCATTGCCTGACAGTCTTCAGATGAAAGTGGAGCCATACGTATCACAGTGTCCTGATAAATTTCTGTAGTAGTCCCTCCTATCCCCAACAGGACGACAGGCCCAAATTGATAATCATTTTTTGCACCTACAATAAGTTCCTGACCAATAACCATTTTTTCAACAAGCATCCCCTTAAAACCAGGCAACAAACTCAAACGCCTGAACTCGCTTTGCAATTTATGGTCATCTAAGATATTTAATACCACGCCCTTAACGTCTGATTTATGCATAATGCCAGGTGACACAATTTTACAAACTAAGGGATACCCAACTACCCGTGCAAAATCCACTGCCGCTTTCTCAGTAAGGACTAACTGGTTAACCGGTACTGTCATATTATAGAGAGACATAATACTTTTGGCCTCAGGTTCCATTACCCAACCAAAAGGCATCGCACCCTTAATTATAACTCTCACTTTTTCTTTCATGGCCGCCTCCTTTTCAATGCTTCTGCCATCAAAACAGCACCTTCAATGGATGAGGAAACCGGAACCTGGTTTAACTCAAAACCTTCAAACAACATCCTGTACTTCTCCACATGAGGAACATAGGCTACAATAGGTTTTCCGGTTTTTTTCCGTATCTGACTGAGCCTTGCCCCAAGATCCGAGGAAATACCAGGAAGATAAGGTAAAAGTAAAATGAGAATGCAGTCATTGTTTTTCATCTCAGCCAGTACTGATGTCGCATTAATAAAATCCTGCTCTAAAGCGCTGCCTGTTAAATCAACAGGGTTATCAACTGATGCTATTTGCTGAATATTTATAGAAAAGCTATTAATCAGCTCCACTTGTTCCTGCTTTGAAAAACCTGGCACTTTCAATCCATGCTCAAGACAAGTATCCACAGCAATAGCCCCGTGTCCTCCACTACTAGTAAGAATAGCAACTTGTGAAACTGTTTCATGCTGGTAATAGCTCAGGGATTCGCAAAAGGCCAATAACTCCTGTTCATTTTTAGCCTCTGCAATACCATGTTGAGCCAACACCTCTGAGAAAATCTGATAATCGCCTGCCATAGACGCCGTATGACTGGCAACAGCGCGACCTCCATCACTCGTTTTCCCCGCCTTTACAACAACAACCGGTTTGGGGCAACTCTGAGCTGCCTTGACAAAGCGCCTTCCTTCCAACCTGTCAAAACCTTCTATATAAAAAGCAATAACCCTAGTAGATGGATCTTGTGCAAGATACGAGAGCATCTGCTCTTCACGGACAACTGCTTTATTTCCAATACTAGTTGCTGAAGCAAGACCAATCCCTTCTTCCGAAAATTTAACTAACAAATCAACTAACATACCGCCACTTTGACTAACAATTGAAACATTACCACGATGAGGATGAATAATTCTTTCACTGGGTAAAAAAAATGTGTCAACTTTTCCTGGAGTGTAGATCCCAAGACAATTTGGACCGATGAATGGAAAAGAAGCATCCTGTGCAATTTCTGCTATGGACTCCTGAAGATCTAACCGTCCTGATTCAGCAAAACCTCCTGATATCACAATAGCACCCTTAACCTTTAAGGCTATGCATTGAGCAATTACCTCCTTAACCATCTCTGCCCGGACCGCAATGACCACTAAATCAACTGATTCCTCAATTTCCGCCAATGATGAATACAATTTTTCTCCATGCAGGGTACCTCCTTTGGGATTAACGGGATAGACCCGCACAGGATAACGCAACAAATTTTTATTATAGATAACGTTAGCTGGATGCCTGTCATTTGAAAGAGACACACCAACGATCGCCATGGTGGAAGGAGTAAAAAGTGAATGTATTTCCATATTACAGCACCAATACCTGTTAAGAATTAAGTTGGTTACCTAAGTAGATCTTAGCAAAATAAAAATAAAAACAAAAAATAATCCCCACCTGATAACGGAAACACCTTCAAACAATTAACTTACAGCGCTTAAAAATTCCAACTTCACCTCATCATTTCCATAATTATTTTCTAATTAATACCTCACAGCTCTCCTTGCAAACTGCTGCAAAAACACATATTCACCTTGCCCAAGCATTACGTTAATTGTGCAAAATAGACTCACTGTGCAAAGTTCACGATAAAATTAACTCGGGAAGATTATGTATGGAAATACTTCCCCCTAACTCAAAACAAGGTTCCCCAATCACCCATTAACACTATTGACAAATACGTTTACGCATGGCAAAATAAACACATAGAGAAACCCAAAAAGACCTCTAAGCATAACAATATGACACCTGCAAACACACCAAAACCTGCTATATCAAGATCTAACACCCATCTACTACCATTCAACACTTGCACAAACCGCATAACTACCATTACCGTCAAACTAGAAAACACACTATTGCAAAAAATACTGCCTCAACATGAACCTGACAGATTAAGCACCTTGGCACCATGCTTTCAGCTCAACCCCAACCACCATTACACCATACCGGAGGAAAACAGGTGAACGAACTGGAACAAACACGACAAACCTTAAGCGAGACAATGAACTTCCTATCTGCCATTGGCGCAGGGGTAGAAAAGCTTGTTGGCCCTGCCTCAAAGGGGATGGCTTTTATGGCTGGAAAAAAACTGGCAAGAAATTTCTCTGAGAATACCGCTAAAACAGATGACATTTTCACCGCCCTTGATGAAGTTCACAGTATCCTGGAAAACAATAATTGCCTCTGGTCCTTTGAAACCTTCAAGCCCAAAATGCAGCAAGACATGATAACTACAACAGATGACGGCACCAGAGAGTTACTACTCGTGTTTAAAGATTGCATGATTCGACAATCACTTTTCCGTTTTGGACACGAACAAAAAGGTACACTTTGCTATATGATGTATGGTTTTTTTGCTGGTGCCCTGGAAAATATAATGGGTTGTCGCAGCGAACTACAGATATTGCATGCAGGCGAAAACGCCTGCCTTAAAAAACTGAAAATTTTCAAGGGATAAATTAACAATTACTTTTTATGTCCAGACAACTAAATTTCAGCAACCCGAAATCTTAAGCATCATCTGCCAAAATTGCTGCATCATGGCATATCAAAAACTAATGAACATACGAGCTGCCAGGCTAACCTAAACCCAGCTTTGCAAGAACCGTCGTAATGTCCGGGAAAATAGAATACCGAAAAAAAGAATTATCATTTCGGACTGTTCGACAGTCTACCAGGAGGAAACGAAGCACTATGAGTAAATTGCGATTAAACACCGAATGGCTATGCGCCTGTGGAGGCTGTCACGTAGGGATAGTTGATTTACATGAAAAACTTTTAGACATCCTGGGTGCTGTTGACATCTTGCACTGTCCAGTTTTAACAGACATAAAGGATCGCCCAGAAGCAGAACTTGGCATAATCACAGGAGCAGTTCGTAATGAACACGACAGGGAAGCTGCTCTTGACATGCGCGCCAAATGCAAATCAATAATAGCTTTTGGTACCTGTGCCGTATACGGCGGACTCAGCGCTGCCTCCCTAGCTCATTCACGAGAAGAAATACTCGACAGCGTCTATGTTAATAACCGTACAACCCGGGGGAAACCACCTTCTAAAAAAGTCTCTCCCCTTGAACATCAGGTTCTACCTGTTGATGAAGTCATAGATGTAGACCTGTACCTACCAGGTTGCCCACCTCACGCATCCTACATATTTGATGCACTCTTAAGCCTGGTAAAAGGTCGACCTGTAAAGGCCGGTGACGAAAACGTATGTGCCCGATGCAAGAGGGAAATGACAATAACCGAAACTCAGAACCTAGCAACACTTAACGAATACGTGCCAGACAACGAAGTGTGCTTTTTAAGCCAGGGAACTGTCTGCCTTGGCTCAGTAACTCTTGATCGCTGCCTTGCCCCTTGCCCAAGAAAAGGTGTTCCCTGTTCAGGTTGTGCTGGCCCAACAATGCAGGTACTCACTGAACCAAACAGAGACATTCGAACTGAAGTCGCCGAACGAATGGCAAGCATGACCAATATAAAGCATGAGACAATTGTTAAGGCCATGGAACAATCAGCAAAAACCCACTACGCTTATGCAATGGCTACTCGTATGGTAGGTGAAAAACCTACTTTTCAAATCAAAAAGTGGATAGAGAACGTTGAACGAGGTTGACATATGAGCAGAACAATAAGCATTGATCCGGTTACTCGCATTGAAGGACACGCTAAAGTCTTCATAGACCTGGACGATAACGGATCAGTTGAAAATGCAGGATTAGTAGTTAATGAATTACGCGGGTTCGAACGCATTCTTGTCGGCATGGAAGCAGCAGCAATGCCTCAAATCACTGCCAGAATATGTGGTGTATGCCCCTCAGCACATTTACTGGCAGCTGTAAAAGCAATTGATGCAGCAGCAGGTGTCACCCCTCCCCCTGCCGGAATTAAACTCCGCGAACTCCTATACATGGGACATTTTATTCACTCCCATGCACTCCATCTCTTTGCCCTAGCAGGGCCTGATTTAATTTTTGGCCTTGATGCACCAGCAACTAAGAAAAATATCATTGGAATCGTCGAAGCAGCACCTGATATTGCAAAAAAAGCCCTGCGCTTACGAACTATTGGTCAACAAATAAACGAAAGAGTTGGCGGTCGCGGCGTTCACCCTGTTACTGCTGTAGTCGGTGGCATGAGCTTTCAAATGAGCGAACAAGAAAGAGCCGGCCTGGAAAAAATCATTGACGAAGGTATTATCCTTGGAAAAGAACTAGCCAACTTCACCAGGAGTTTAGTAGCTAAACAACTTGAACGATATCCTGATCTTATCAAAGGATTAAGCACTGAAAGTTATTATATGGGCACCGTTACAGATAACGGTGCACTCAACCTATACGACGGAAACATACGAGTTATTAACTCTCAGGGAGCCCTTGTCAAAGAATTTACTGTTGATAAATATGAACAGTATCTACAGGAAGAGACTTTTGACTGGTCTTACATGAAGCCTGTTTATTTCAAAACAGACAATAAACAGGAAATGTACAGAGTTAACACTCTTGCTAGAATCAACACAGTTGACACAATTGACACAGAAAATGCAGCTGCCGAACTAGAAGTATTCCGTTCCCAATTTGGACGCCCCTGCCACTTAACAGTCATGCACCATTATGCCCGCCTGATTGAACTTATCTATTCACTGGAACGCTCAAAAGAACTGGTCACAGATAAAGACATTCTTGGCCCTTCCAGAATACCCGTAAAATTTACAGGAGGTCGTGGAGTCGGACACGTAGAGGCACCTAGAGGAACTCTTATCCACGACTATACTGTTGACGACAAAGGCATTGTAAGAGAAGCAAATTTAATTGTAGCGACACAGCAAAATTATGCTGCAATAAATCAATCCATAACACAGGCTGCCACCTCTTTTAATCTTGGCAAGGCTGGCATTGAAGACGAGAAAGCACTTAATGCTGTTGAATTTGCCATTCGCTGCTACGACCCTTGCTTATCTTGCGCAACTCACGCAGTTGGACAAATGCCCCTGATTTTGGAATTCAGAAACAACGGAGTAACAAACAGATCAATCCAGAGGAAATAATACATGATTGAAATAGAGATAAAAGAAAGTGCTTGTCGGGGCTGTGAAATGTGTGTCAACACATGCCCGACCAAAGTCTTTTCTTTTGACAAACAAACAAGAAAGTCTGTCATCGATACAAAAGAAGACTGCATTGGTTGCCTCACGTGTGCTTATCAATGTCCTTCCAATGCAATCAAGCACAATAATTTCCATTCAGTAAAAAATTTCTATCGCGAACTGAGTTTTAGCCATCGAGTAGGGAAATTTTTATGAAAAACATAAACGAAACAACCCTCACCCTGGAAGATCACAAAAAGGCTTTTACTGAAACATCTTTTCTACTCAGCATCCTGACTGGCACCATGAAAGAACTGGTTGGCTCAGGAGCCAGTACCGTGGCTACAAGTGCCGGCAAAGAAATTGCGAAAAAGATGCCAATATACATTAAAAACCCATCTATAGAGGAAGTAACAGCTACCCTGCAAAAACGATTAGCTGCCGGCTTTGATTTTTCCTGCGAGCCTGTTGATGATGGTTTGAATCTCAGTTTTACAAAATGTGCAATCAGAGATGTCTGTGAAAATAGAGGTATGGAAATTGGTGGAGAACTCTGTTCAATCTTTCACTATTACCTGGGCGGAATGTTTAGCCAATTTTCCAAAAAACAAACCAGACCCAAAATACTATCTTCTGGATGCGACAGGTGCGAGACTCATCTCATAATACGATAGATTACCCTACAGAGCAAAATCACGGCTACCGTATAATTGCCATTGGATCTCGCCTGGTTGCAGACGACCAGGCAGGCCCTCTGACATACCAGCTCTTACAAAAAGCAAACTTGCCCTCGTTCGTCAAACTCGATCTTCTTGAATTATCAGGTTTTGACGTCCTGGACAAATTAGCGGGTGAACAACTGCTTATAGTGGTAGATGCTGTTTATCTAGGAGACAATGTAGGTAAAGTACACATACTAGAGGGAAACCAACTCCCCAGAGCAACAAGAGCAGCTGTCAGCTGTCATGGCATCGGTCTTTTTGAGGCATTGGAAATCTGCAAAAAACTCTATCCAGAAAAACTTCCCAAACAAACAATTCTTATAGGCATAGAGGGTCGTGATTTTTCAACCCCTGGAGTCCCCCCCTCTGAAAAAGTTATGCAAGGGATAACCAAGGCAGCAAAAATCATCCAGAAAATGATTTCCTGCAAAATTACCAGCGCAGTATAAATCTCACAAGCAAAGAGCCAACTAACAACACGCGCCTCCGCTTCCTGAACTTTGCTCAAATTTCACCATGCTTGGGCCACAGTCAAATGCGCCAAAGTGAATAGACCTGTCACCATTCACAGTAAAATGTGTTTTATAGCGTGTCTCTGACAACATTGAGGCAGTGTTACCACAAACCAGCATTGGCTTATCTTTAATAAAATGATGATGATCATCCAAATCAAAAAAGTGAGGGTAATCCTTAATGGTTCCATGATAAATTGCTACCTGACCGTAATCCTCACAGATATCCTCCAGTGAAGATAACTTGAAAGCACGAACAGTCGCAGAGTAAAAGTCAACCATACCTATTTTCATCTCAATCTCAAGATTGCCTAAATCAATCCTGCGATTATTCGTAAATCGAAAATCCCGACATCCCAAACTAAGCATAAGCCGACGAAAATCTTCTCGATACATTGCACCAGCTAGACATTCTCCATGCAGAACAGGGTCATTATAAAAATTATGTGGAACCCGTCGCCCTGTAAAAACATCAGAAAAAAGCAATTCTCCACCAGGTTTCAAAACACGAAATATTTCCGATAGGACCCGTTTTTTATCCTGCGACAAATTGATAACACAATTAGAAATAACCACGTCCACAGAATTATCCGCTATACCAATAGATTGAAGATCTTCAATATACCCTTGCCGAAACTCAACATTTGATTCAACGTAGCCAAATTTTTTCATCTGCGCAGACATGTTTTTCCGGCCAACGGTTAGCTGCTCTTGGGTCATATCTACCCCTATGACCTTACCAGCTGTACCAACCAGGCGGGCTGCGATAAACGAATCTCGACCTGTACCACAACCTAGATCCAAAACTGCACAACCTTCCAACATAGGAGGAAGCGGTGAGCCACAACCATAAAACTTCTCAATAACTTCTGTATTAATCTCTTCCAAAGCTGCTTTAACAGATGACGGCAGCACCTCTCCGTTGCACCTGCAGGCACTAGCCTGTAAATCTTTATTTCCCTTGAGTATCTTCCCGTAATACTCCTGCACCGCTTCAAGATTAAAGGGTTCCAAGGTCATTCTATCTCCTGTTCTTTCTGCAATTGAGTAAATCAAGCAACCGATAAGCCAACAAAAAATAATTGAACTGAAAATGACTGATTAATCAGTATAAACTACATCCAACCAGAAAGATCCTTTTCAATTTCCCCTGTTAGCTGCCTATTTTTCAAGCAATAAACAGTAAAAAATTAGGCAAATCAAGGCTCTGAATAATTAAATATTATGAATAATTGTAGACTCTTTTTCTATATTTGACAATTAGTGATAACAACTTTTGTACCAAAGAAAAATATTTAATACGAAACAACCCTCATGTCAATTACAGCCAAGCCAAACTCTGCTCGAAATACCGATCATTTTTTTCACCACGCTATATAAACACCATCCATTTCATTATTTTTTAGATCTGCACTAAAACAAAATCAGCAGCAAATCTTTCTTGCTTTCGATCAATTTAAAAGCCACTAAAAAAAATACAGCTTACTTTTTGATCAGTCCAGATTTTTACCCCATCAACAGCCTCCTGAAATAAAAATAATTTCAGGATGAGATTCAAATTTGATAGAATAGGATAAACTCTTTATCTGTAATATCATTATATTCAATACCATCTGGAAAATTAATGAACCATTCCCTGATATTCATTGCATCCGTTGCTTTATTGACAGGAGCAATATTTATTTTTGCTGCCATAAAAACCATCACAACCAACAAAATTATTGTTCCTACAGATTTAAAAAATAAAAAACTGATCCTCACGGCCCTCATGTATTTGATCGGCATTGGCTACATTTCTTCATTTCTCACAATACTGACCGGTCATTCAATTGCAACACAACTCATTTTTTACCTGCTCTTGGTAGGGATTGGTGTTTTTATCTATGTAGCAACTAACCTTGCAACACAATCTATCACCAAGAGCCATAAAGCAGAAATAAATCTTAGCAATCTCAACGAAACATTAGAAAAGAAAATAAAAAAACGCACTTCTGAACTAGAAGAATCCAAACATTTCACAGAGACGGTGCTTGATAACCTTGAGGATTCTATATCACTTATAGATGTGGAGACATATAGCATAACTACGGCAAATGCCTCCTTCTTAAAAGAATTCAGTCTCACCCATGAACAAGTCGCTGGAAAGAAGTGCTACGAAATCACTCACCAGCGTAAAAGCCCATGTGAGGCCCCACATGATATCTGCCCAATGCTAACGACTCTTCAGTCGGGCAAACCCTCAGTCGCAGAACATTTACACCACACAACCAACTGTTCTGACATTTATTGCGAAGTACGCACCATTCCTGTTTTTAACAACAACAATACTATCAAACAAGTGGTTCATATTTCCCGTAATGTTACAGAACAAAAAAAACAGCAGGAAAGAATTCAGTCTCTTGCCTATTACGACGAATTAACTGGCTTACCTAACCGAACATTTTACAAAGAAATCCTCAACCGTGCCATTCTCCAATCAAAGAGAAATAACAAAAAGCTTGGGATTCTATGTATTGACCTGGATGCCTTCAAAAGAATCAATGACACTCTTGGTCATTCTGCAGGTGACAATATTCTCCAACAGGTGTCTCAAAGATTAAGCGAATCTTTACGTTCCGGAGACTGTATAGCGAGATTTAAGCATTTAGATATAGGCACAGTGTCAAGGTTAGGTGGGGATGAATTTGTAATACTTTTACAGGAAATAAGTAACACTCAAGATGCAAGCCTTATCTCCAAACGTATTCTTGAAGATCTAACACGCCCATTTTTAATTGATGGCAATAAAATGATAATCAGCGCCAGCATCGGTATCTCTATATTTCCCCAAGACAGTGACAATGCTGAACATCTTTTAAAAAATGCAGATATTGCCATGTATTCTGCTAAAGATAACGGGAAAAATCGTTACCAATTTTATTCAGAAAAGATGAATAAACACACAACCAAACTGCTTAACATGGAATACCAAATGCGAAGAGGTATAACGCGCAATGAATTCCTTCTTCACTATCAGCCTCAATTTGATGTCTTCACTCATAAAATAAAAGGAGCAGAAGCACTGGTTCGCTGGAATACAAACGAAAATATACTCATCCCCCCTATGCAATTCATCCCTTTGGCTGAAGACACTGGGCTGATTATACCACTTGGAGAATGGGTGTTACATGAGGCATGCCGAAAACTCAAAGAAATCCGTGATAGTTGTAACCAAGACCTGACAATTTCTGTAAACCTTTCAGGTAAACAATTTGCACAAGAAAATCTTTTGGAAAAAATCCGAGAAATTCTTAAAAAAACAGGATTCCCGGCAAATCGACTTGAGCTTGAAATAACTGAAAGCACACTCATGCAAGACCCTAAAAAAGCAATAGAGATATTACAGGAAATGAAGACTATGGGCATCATTGTTTCCATTGATGATTTCGGCACTGGTTACTCTTCACTTGATCATTTAAAAAGACTTCCTGTTGATATTCTAAAAATCGACAGATCATTTGTCATGAATATCCCTGAAGATAAACAAGATACTGCTATTGCTGAGGCAATTGTAGCAATGGCAAAAACATTAGGCCTCGAAGTTGTAGCAGAAGGTATTGAAACAGATGAACAACTACAATTCTTAAAAACTCTTAAATGTGAAACAGGTCAGGGTTTTTTTTACAGTAAACCTCTACCTGAAGATGAATTTAAAGCATTTATCGTAAACCATTAAAATCTGAAGCAGATTGGACATAACTTCCACTTATCAACAGATTTTCAAGTAGTTGAGATAAACAAACCCCATGGAAAACAGAGAAATTATAACCTTTGTAGACGATGACAAAATCATTCTTCACAGAGTGAAAAAGCAATTGTCCAGCTTCAACAACCAATGGGATCTAAAATACTATACTTCTGCTACTGATGCACTCTCTGACCTGGAATTCAATAATTGTACTTTGATAGTATCTGACTGGATGATGCCGGAAATGGATGGTTTACATTTTCTTCATGAGATTCGCAAACTAGAAAAACTGGAAAATCGAGGCAAAATATATTTCCTGTTACTCTCTGGAATGGAAGAGACTGATTTTATCGTACAAGGCCTTGATGCCGGAGCAGACGACTACATTTGCAAACCTTTTGACATAAGAGAACTGGAAGCAAGAATTAAAGTTGGATTACGGCTCACCTGCTTTGACAGAGAAATGCGATCAACCAATAAGCGTCTGGAATTCCTAGCAACCATTGATCCTCTTACATCTCTTTACAATAGAAGAAAAGGCTTAGACTTTCTCAACAAAGAAATGTCAAAGGTAGGAAGAGGTATTGAAGATTTTTCCATTGTCATGCTTGACATAGATCACTTCAAAGAAGTCAATGATGTCTTTGGCCATGATGCAGGAGATACAGTTCTAAAAGAACTGGCAAGCAGAATACAAATCTCATGCAGGGACTATGATATGATTGTACGCTGGGGAGGTGAAGAGATCTTAATAATATGCCCTTTTACTACTGATCAAGAAATACAAATAGTAGCTGAGAGGATCCGCAATTCCATTGCCAATGTTCCTTTTTTGCTCAACGACCATAATCCCGTTTCAATAACTGCAAGTCTTGGCACGGCTTCTATTGAAAAGAACACTCCCTTGGACATTAATTCCTTTTTAAACCAGGCAGATAAAGCTCTTTATCATGCAAAACAAAATGGTCGCAATCAAACATCCAGCTTCACTGAAACAAAAAACTGAGCTTAGAGTTACATGTAATACAAAAAAAACTACGGGATAAATGAGTCCTTTATCTTTGCCCCTTCAAACTATTCAAAAATATCATCCAAAAATTTTACCCCTAAAGAATATATAAAATCTCCAAACATTGTTTTTTCAAAAAAAATAATGAGTATGAATAATCCTGCTATGCAATGCTATTTCCCCACACTTAACAAAAACGCGCTCAACAAAGAAGGAAAACTTAGCATGATTAAGCTTTTTCTAGCTTTGAAGAGTATTGTAGAGTTAGTTTCTGTGGACAAATTGTTAGTAACTTTTTTGAATAATCGCTATTTGACTGTTTTACTATTCAAATCAATTAACAATTTAAAAAAGTTTGTTTTATTGGGAAGTTAGCTTCCAAATGCTCTGCAAACTTCTATTCCTGCGACAAAAATGAATTTGTTAATTAATTTTTGAATACGATCTTAAAATTCTCTCATATCCCTTTTGACCTTCTTGCTCCTTTTTTGTATTTCATGCATCACGCTTTCAGAGACTTGTAAGTTAAATATTCAACCATATATACTATGTGTTTTCATTTCGTTATATTGCACAACAAGCACAAAACATACAATCTGAAGTTACTTAGATTTTTATCATAAAAAACCAGCTTGGCCACATCCAAATTTCAGGAAAAGCCACTCTTTAATTACAAAACCAGTAGAAAATGTGCTCATAGATTAGCTGCCTGCTGTAAAAATAGAAATTTAAAAAAAACATGAGAGATTTGGTTATTATTTCCTCATATATGGCAAATAACCTATACATGAAGCAACTCGATCAGCTTCTTCCTATTTGTTGTACATGCAGCTAACCAGAACAACATCTGTATTATTAAACTTTAACATAGAAAAAGAAGGTATTATTAATGGTGTGGGAATCAATCAAGGAAGCGCTGAAGCAATCTATCCCAGCAAACGAGTATGGTTTGTGGATCAAGCCAATTACCTGTCAAAAATTCGATGACACCACACTAGAACTAAACGGACCCGATCGTTTCTTCTGCGCCTGGGTTGAGGATAAATACCTTGATCAAATTAAAGTTAAACTTAACGAGATGGGAACCAGTCCGGAAACAGTTAGACTCACCGTAAGTAATTCCTCTAACAATTCTGCAACAAAGAAAAAAAACGTCCAACTTAAATTACCGGGAGTAGTATCAGGTGGTACCAATTTCCGTTCTTTACATCCTGCTTATACTTTTGATCAATTCATGGTAGGAGAATCAAACATCCTCGCCAAATCTGCATGTAATGCCTTAGCTAAAGGAGATAAAACTTTTGGAAACTGCCTTTTCGTTAACAGCACCACAGGTCTTGGAAAAAGTCATCTAACTCAAGCTGTAGCCCATGAAGTATTACAATCATCACCATCAACAAGACTTCAATATCTTACAGCCCAACAGTTTTCTGCTGAAATGGTAAAAGGTATCCAAAGTAAAAGCATGGATAAGTTCACTAAAAAATATATTAACAATTGCGACATGCTCATGGTTGAAGATGTCCACACATTAAAAGGCAAAACAAAAACCCAGGAAGAATTAAACAACATTCTTGATTATCTTATAAAATCAGGAAAACGAGTGATTTTCACATCTGCAACTGATCCTGTACAGCTCGATGGAATTGATGGCGATTTCAAATCCAGAATGACATCTGGCTTGGTCACCCAGATTGAAACACCTGATTTCAATACCAGAGTGAATATAATCCGACACAAAACAGCAATAAATGGACTGTCTATTTCAGATTCTTCAATGGAAATGCTCGCAAAACACCTGCACGGAGATATCAGAAAAACAGAAAGCACTATTATCGGGGTTAAGGCTAAATCAAGCCTTTTGGGTATGGATCCTGATGACGCATTAATCAAGGAAGTACTGGAAGGAATTATCGGACGACCAACTGAAATCAGTGGCGCAATGATACGAGACTTTATCTCAAAACAATATCAGGTTAGTGTCAACGAGTTACAATCAAGGTCTCGTAAACGTCACATTACCTTCCCCCGTCAGGTTGGAATGTATTTATCTCGTAAATTTACAGATCTTTCACTTGCAAATATCGGCCAACTATACGGTCGAGATCATTCCACCGTACTCTACGCCATAAAAGCAGTGACGAAAACAATATCTCAAAAACCATCCAAAAAAAATCAGATAGAACTATTATGTAAAAACTTTAACATTAATCACTCAAATCCCATAATGCATTGACAAGTTAATCACTGAAAAACAAGATAGAGTAAGTACCCCAAATAGAGAGATTATACACACTAGATTAGACTTTTTGCGAAAACTCAGGTTCACGGTACCCTTCAACTTGTTTTCTTTAAAAATCATGCTACAGATAAAGTTGGGTTTACAGATCCAAAGGATCCGGTTTTATCTGTTAAAATCTCATTCTGTCGCCTGACACTGCGAGTTATGAGTTTTCCGCTGAAAAGAAACTGCCGATATAAATCCTCGAACTCACCAGGCATAAAATCCCTATCACAAGGAATTCTCTTTCGTCCATCTTTGTCCAGAATTATGTATCTGCAGCGAATCGATTTAATATCCCAGCCATCAATACTGATATTATATAACCACGCTCCTGTAATATCAGCATGGTTTAAGACAACATTATTCAAATTGGCACCGCAGAGTTTAGCATCTCGGAGATCTGCTCCGGTAAAATCAACCTGAGAAAGTTTCGCGGCAGTGAGATCGGCTCCATAAAACGACACTCCACGGCAATCAGCATGGTATAAATTTACAGCGTAACAATTTGCATTTGCAAAATTAGCAAATGAGAGATTTGCATACCTAAGAGACACCCTTTGCAGGTAAGCATCATTGAAGCTGGCTCTTGAAAGGTTTGCATTTTCTAAATTTGCTTCATACAAATTTGCCCCTGAAAAATCGGTTTTTTTAAGATTTGCAAATCGCAAATCAGCCTTCAACATATATGCCCTGGAAAGGTCACTCTTTTCAAGGTTTGCTCCAGTAAAAACTGTTTCAGCAAAATTGCCACTACTTAGTTTTGACTCCGGCAAATTCGCATTACACAGGCTTGCTCCAGAAAGATCAGCTCTTGAAAAATCCACTTTTGACAATTCTGCTCTATCAAGCTTTGCTCTACGAAGACAGGAATTCTTGAAATCTGCGCCATGTATATCAGCAGAAGTTAAATCGGCTAACTGCAGATTTGCATATGAAAAGTTTGCATGACTAAGTCTGGCTCGTCTGATTTTAGCATACTGTAAATGAGAACCGCTGAGGTCTGAATGATCCAGATGACTAGCCGACAAATCTGCCTTGAAAAGATTAGCGCCCTTAAGATTTACCTTAGACAAATTCGATGCTTTAATAGTAGCGCCAAGCAGATATGCCTTACTCAAATTAGCATTTTGGAAATTAGCCCCACTTAGGTCTGCAAAGAAAAGCAGAGCGCAACTAAGATCAGCCTCACGAAAATCTGCATTACACAACTTCGCTTCACGAAGATCCGTCCTGAAGAGCTTTGCTTTATTAAAAAAAGTTGCAGAGAGATTTGACTTGTAAAAACAGGCCCCACTTAAATCCGAACCTATAAAACTCGTTCCGGTAAAATTAGCTCTACGTAGATATGCATTGCTAAAACATGTTTCTCGCAAATCAGAGTGAAGAACTTCTGCTGAAAAAAAATTAGCACCGGTGAAGTTTGACCCCGTCAATCGTGTGCGGAAAAGACTAGCACTAATAAATTTAGCTCCTGCACAATCAGCATTTTCTGCTATTACATCCTTTAAAGTGGTCCGACATAAATTTGTATCTGCAAGATTAGCCACACTAAGATTAGTGTGACTGAAGTGACATCCAAACAAATCTGCCCGCTGTAAGTTGGCTGTAGTTAAATTTGCACGAGAAAGATATGCTCCCCGTAAATTAGGCTTTTTGAAATAAATATAACTCCTTAATTTATTCCAGAGAATAACTCCTAACCTAAAGCTAAAAATAAATTTTGTTTTTGCCATATTCACATGACCTGAAGCTGCTACCCTGTTAAGGATAAATAACTCTCACCCCTCCTTTAAAGGGTCACTAACAAAAAAGATAATCTATTGTTCAAATAAAGTTTAAACAACTTTTGAGTTCTTGAAATCCGACACAAAACCGTGCGAGAGGTTCACAAAATCATATTGATCCAGACTTTTCTTTCTTAAAACATTAAAGAGAACAAGGCTAAGTTTCTGAATGTTATATGGTTTTTGAATAACACCACTAAAACCATAATGCTTGTAATCTACAAGTACCGGATCATGTGAGCAACCACTGGAAATAATAGCATTAACATTAGAATCCATTGCCTGAAGAACCCGAAAAGTCTCCTCTCCACCCATGCCACCAGGTATGACCAAATCCAGTATCACGATATCAAAAGGCTTCTCATGATTCATTGCATCCTGATACATTTCAATAACTTCGTATCCGTTCTTGGCCACAGATACCTCACAACCTATTTCCTTGAGCATATTATAGGACAACTCTCTGATTTCTTCCTGATCATCGAGAACCAAAACCTTTCTACCAATAATAAAAAATCCTTCTTTGACTACCTCATCCTGATTATTCAATTTTTCATCAGAGGCATGCAAATATATATGGAAAACAGTGCCTAATCCCAACTTAGACTCGACCGTAACATATCCTTTATGCCTATTAATTATAGAAAAACAGGTTGATAAACCTAAACCACTGCCTTTTTGTTTTGTTGTGAAAAAAGGATCAAATATTTTTTTGAAATGTGTCTGAGGAATTCCAATACCGTTATCTCTGATGGCAATATGCACATACTTTCCTGGTTTTAACTGCATCCCATTCTCAGCATCCAGTATGACATTCTTAGCATTAATAGTTACAGTACCTCCTTGAGGCATTGCCTGAGCAGCATTGACAAAAAGATTATTAAAAACTGTAAGAAGTTGTTTCTGATCAATATATACCGGCCATAAATTTTCAGGCACTTTGTTATCATCAATAATATTAGAACCATGATAAGTAAACGAAACAGACTCTCTGATGATCTTTGAGAGATCAGTCAATTTCAAAATATGGGGTCCTTCATTGGAATAGGAATGCAACTGTCTGGCAAGTTCATATGCTCTCTGTGATGCTCCCTCAGCTGTATATAAAAATTTCGAGATATAAGGATTATCCTTTAATTTTAAAAGTGCCAAAGAAATGTTACCTTGAATAATTGAAAGATGATTATTGAACTTATGCGCCAAACCACCAGTTAACAGACCAATTGATTCTAGTTTTTCAATGCGTACCAGATCCTCTTCTCTTTTTTTCTGATCTGTAATGTCAATTATAATCCCTCTAATACCTGTAACATCATCATCCTGATATACGTGACAAAAATATATATTAACAGGCGTCATTACCCCATTTTTCCGGGCAATCATAAGTTCATTATCTATAAACTTACCACCCTTGGACATATCACTAATCTTTTCTCTAATCACGTTTTTCTGATTGACACCAACAATCAAATCAAAAAAATTCAGACCTTCATCAAAATCTTCATGAGTGTATTGAAAATTCTCACAGAAATATTGATTCATAAAAGTAATATTTCCTTTGGTGTCAGCCTCAAAGAAAGATTGTGGAAGTAAATTTATAATGTCTTTATATTTTTTCTCACTTTCCCCTAAAGACTTTTCAGCAGTTCTACGTTTTTTAATCTCAGCAACCAACTCTGATTGCCGATCATCTTTCATTTTAATTTTCTGTACCAAGACAACCACAACCCAGGAAACAATCAACGAGACAATTAATGAGGAAACCGCACCTATCAATAATATTTCCGTTACCACCTTGCCCATCATCACGTAGCTAAGCACAGCACAGATAAGCAGTGTTATAATCTCTGAATTAATAACAGCCATCCAAACAAGATGGACAGGATTTGCGGGTAGCATCTTTCTCAAACTATCTTCTCCAAATACTTTGCTCATGGACCTTCCCCTCTGGATTTTACAAAATCTAAAAACCACCTATCAACTTTTTTTTTACAACGGAAAAACAACAGATTATAAACCAGCTTTGAAACAAAAAATGCTGTCTTATTACAACTACAACCAACCTCTCTCTTCTCTATCAAGATAATTATAACCAATATACAATATCAAAAATAAGAATAACAGCGAAAACCATTGCTACCCAGTGCTCCTGATACTTCTCTGCAAGATTTGAATAAAAATAAAATTTATTGAAAATTAAAAACGAAAAACTCAAATTCAATAACAAGCTGATACAATAAGGTTTTATTTATTACTTTTGGAAAACACGAATTTATTTCCTGTTAAATCCAACTACCTGTAATGCTGTTACATTACAAAACTTTAATACAACAATAAGATAAGAAAACGTGCCGAAGCGGCAGAAAGAAATAATCAGGATAGGATTATCAAAAAAAAGACAGGAAAACTACGACATACTATGACTCAAAATGACCTGTTTAACTATACAAAACAAATGTATCAGTAATTATTTAGCAACTGATTCCGGGAGCAAAATATGATATTTGGGCCTTTTCCAGCTTGTTAGAAATTGATCAAGACCGGCTTCTTCAGCTTTCCCTTTATACTCATTTCCATCTATAAAAATCACTAAATCAAGCTGACTCTCTTTTCCTGAGTATTCCTGGGCAAACATTTTAGCAATGTTATTAGGCGACAGAATAGGTCTTCCCATCATTTCAGTAAGTTTAAATTTTAAACCCTTTCCTGAATCAACAGGTTCATAGACTTTATAAATCAACTCAGAACAGACAAGTTCAGAATCAGTTCGAAAATCAAAATTAAAATCATAAGGCCTGCCACTGTATGTAAATGCCCGGAGAATCGCATTGGCCATTTCTGTTTTTCCAAGCTTAGGACGAAGCACAGCAATAGAGTCTGCAGCAGCAGTATGTTCAAGTGAGGTAAAAGAAACACCGTGCTCTATAGCTTCAAGAATCTTGACAGGATTACCATCATCACTACTTATTACACTTTCCTGATATTTAAGTGGAAACTTTCGCAATAATACATCTTCCATATTTTTAGCATCAGGATCACGCTGTGTAACCCATTGTTGTATTTCCGGACCTGAAAAATATTTGCTTCGCTGCTCGGGTGTTCCAATATAAAGGGCAGCGTGAGTCCAGTAACCAGGTATACCAAGGTTTGTAGCATACCATTCTCTACGCTCAAGTAAAATATCGCCTGGCTTAAGTTTTTGAGCCAGTAGCTTGATATATTGATCATCAACAAGAGATTTACCCGGTCGCCACACCTTGATATTTCCCATCATGGAAGCAACTGATTTCTGAACAGGAAACCAGGCAGTAAAACCAAAATCCATAACTACTTGCAAAGCATTTTCAGCAGTCATGAGAGTTCCTTTCCCCTGACCTGCTTTCCAGATTAAAGTGGTATCTTCCTCGATCTGTTTTTCAAAAGGGTTATCTGCATTTTTTTTGTAGAATGTATACAATACATGAAGTCTGGCAAACTCTGCGCCTCTTAGTATATTTAAAAAACGAAACTTGAATTTTGAATAACTTGCAGATTCAATGCCAAATTCCTCCACAGGATCATTAAGGAGTACAGACATTGCTGGATTAAGCTCCATGCGCTCTATAAAATCCATGGCATATCGATATTCAGTAAGAAAAGCAGCAAAACTAACCAGAAAAAATTCTGACGCCTGCTTTTTACCTTTGGAGGAAACAAAATATTCTGTGTTCCGATGGCCAATTTTGTCTAAAGTCAGAATATGATCCAACAAAGACTGCCATGTCTGCCAAACCTGCAATCGTTTCTGGCGTGACAAAATACGTGTTGCATCCTTCTCAACAGAGTTAAACAGTTCAGGATTCTGATCTACATAATCAAATATCTGCTGTATTCCCTGACGAGCAATCTTAACGACTCGAACATCTCTTTTTAGTTCCTCGTGAACCTTTAAGGAAGACTCAGCAGCACATGCAGCACTTGCAAAACAAATCAGAGAGGCCATGCTTACTAAAAGTTTAAACAATATCCTCTCCACATGAATACATTGCATCTCCGTATCCCCTAAAAATCTATATTAAAGGTGAACACTTTCTAGATAAACTGATATACAAAGCTAAAAAAGCTAATCACTGCCTTCGTTTTCTTGCCAGCAGAGCATCTTGATAATCAATACTCTCATCATTATTATAATCAGCGGAAAAATTATTATTGTTAACAGGGAATATCAAACCAGAAACTACCTGTTCTTTGTCATTATCATAAATATTAAATTGCAAGACATGGTCCGTTCCAGGAAACCGCAACTTCATATTTATCGCATCCCCACCGGTAGCTATAAATATCGGATAAGCTGCATCTATATCACTTTCTGTTAATTGTGCTTCAATCAACCAGATTTTAAAAAAATAAAACGCCTTGTCACTGTATTCATGAAGTCGTTCTTCAAGTAGAGATTGCCAAAGGCTTGGTGGGATTTCATTGTTCAACACTGTTGCCAGAATTTTCTTACTATGATCCACCTGCTTGCTATAGTGAAATTTTCCCTGAAGCCGCATAAGTTGACAATTTATTTCCTCAAAAAAATTGGTGTTGTTACTTCGGGAAATAAGAAAGGTAGTCCCATAGAGAAGTGATGCTATACATATCATGGTAATGGCAAATTTCTTCAGCATTTTATCTTTTTTTCTCCTGTTAATATTCAGTTCAACAATCAAAATTTTACACTTCGGGTACAACCTAAACCAATCATCTCTTTATTGGTTTATATATTTTCATTTTCCATATTAACCAGGCTATTCAGACTACAATATTCTCTTTGACCTGAACGAAAATTTATCATATAATTTCAAGAAATGGCACCTCATTAACAACCTAAATATAATTAATTAAGCCTACAAAACTAAAACAATGGAGCATAAAATGAGATTAGTCACACGATCTGATTTCGACGGACTGGGTTGCGCTGCAGTGCTTAAAGAACTTGGAAAAATAAAAGATATTAAATTTGTCCACCCAAAAGACATCCAAGACGGGATAATAGAAATCAACAATAATGATATCCTGGCAAACATTCCATATGTCAAAGGATGTGGCATGTGGTTTGATCACCACTCAAGTGAAGAAGAAAGGAACGCCTATCAACAATTCGAAGGTAAATGTGACCCTGTCGCTCCTAGTGCATCCCGAGTGATTTACGATTTTTACGGTGGCTTTGCTCAACTAAGCAATTCTCATCTGGATGCTCTCATTCAGGCTGTTGACAAGGCTGACTCTGGCAATTTTACCCAAGAAGAAATTCTAAACCCAACAGGTTGGGTGTTACTGTCTTTTGTTATGGATCCACGCACTGGATTAGGAAGATACAAAGATTATCGGATCAGCAACTACTCTCTCATGGAAGACATGATAGGCTATTGTCGAACAAAATCAGCAGCGGAAATCCTCACCATACCCGATGTAATTGAAAGAACTGAAAGGTACTTTGAACAAGATAAAAAATTCAGGGAAATGATCATAGAAAATAGTGAAGTCTACAAAAACGTAGTTGTCATGGACTTACGCGATCAGGTGGAAATATATACTGGAAACCGTTTCATGATCAACTCACTCTTTCCCAACCAAAACATCTCTGTCCAGGTCATGTGGGGGTTTAGAAAGCAAAACATTGTCATCACATGCGGTTATAATATCATCAAAAGAGATTCGGATGTGGATATTGGTTCTCTCATGCTCAAACATGGCGGTGGAGGCCATCGCAGAGTTGGTACTTGTCAGGTCCCTACTGAAAATGCTGATAGCATTATCAAAACAATTATTAATGAATTAAATGGTAGATGACGCTTACATAAAATAATTAATGAACCAGGTTTTATTTTACAGCGCTAATATTCAAAGAGCTCCGCTCTACAATTTATTCAGACAATAAACCTATGTTTCTGAAGAAGTAAGCCGTATAGGACAACTCTTCTCACTTATACCTCTTTTTAAAACTTCATGCTTATAAGCGTGACTCACATCACGTCTTTTAATCATTCCTAAAACCCATTTAGAATCTGCAGCCTGAACCACAGGAATTTCTTCAAAGCCCCTGCTTTCGATTAAAGTCATAGCTGTATAAAGATTATCATCAGGAGTAACAAAAACAACATTGCGAGCACAAACCGCACCAACTGTGGAATTACAACGCAATTTTTCATCATGAAGTAAGGTTTTAACATCCTGTAGGGAAATGATACCTGTCATCTTGCCTGAATCATCAATAACTGGAAAATAAAAGCTATCTTTGGTCAGGCTAAAAAGTTGTAATAACTGATCAACATTGGCATTTTCATGTATTGATTCTACATCTTCAGTCAGAAGACATCCAACCTTTATCGATTTCATAATAGCGGTTTCCCGCCCTTCGTGTATATCAATACCTTCTCTGGTAAAATCCACTGTATCAATGGAGTCATGATTTAATTTGGTCGCAACAACGGTACCTATAATACTGGTCAACATGATCGGGATAATTATCAAATGATCTCCGGTCATTTCAAAAAGCAAAAATATTGCGGTGAGCGGCGAATGGGTTGAAGCGGCTAAAAAGGCCCCTATTCCAACTGCAGCATAAGCACCCGACGTTGCTGTTGCTGTAGGAAACAAACTATGAACCACACTGCCATAAGCTCCACCAATTACTGCGCCGATAAACAAAGCTGGTGCAAAAATGCCACCTGAACCACCTGCTCCAAGTGTTACGGCTGTTGCTGCTATTTTTAAAAATATAAGTACAACCATTACCCACATCACCCCGTTTCCCGCAAGAACGTCTTTGATATAAGAGTAACCATCACCCATAACCTGAGGGAAAAAAATAGCACATACGCCAACAAGAAAAGCGCCAATTATTGGTTTGATATGTTGATTTACCTTAAGAGCGGCAAATTTATCTCTGACTTTGTAAAAAATATAAATATGGATGACCGCAAATATTCCCATAATCACACCCAGCAGCATGTATAAAGGTATTTCTGCCAATGGATTTATGAGATGAAAGTCAGGAATAGGAAAAGCTGGTGTCTCACCGTAATAAGCTCTGGAAACTACTGTTGCCATGGCAGAGGAAATAACCAACACTGAGAAGGATGAAATCTCGTATGTTCCAAGTAATACAATTTCTGCGGCAAAAAAAACTCCGGCAATAGGTGCATTAAACATGGCACCCACGCCTCCGGCACAGCCTGCTGCCACATAAATCTTGAGTTTATCGCCTGAAATTCTAAAAATGTTTCCTACCAAAGAACCAAGAGCACCACCTACCTGAGCAATCGGCCCTTCAACACCTGCTGAATTCCCGGTACCAATGGTCAGTGAGCACGAAATAATCTTCAGGATATTTTTCCTGAATTTCATACTCCCGCCTCGGATGTTTACTTTGCGTAGAAACTTTGTGAAACCATAGCCATAGATCTCACCTGGAAACAAGATAGCCAGCGGAATTAGTAATATCATTCCACTTATGGGAATTAAGGGCAGTAAAAGAATATACCAACCACCCTGGCTAACAAATGCGTATCCCTCAAGAAAAATGTTGTGGTGAACAAATTCCAGAACTGTACGGAAACAAATATTGGCCAACCCGGCGGTTATACCAATAAATGTAGCAATAAACACCATGATGAAATTCTCGCCTGGCAAGAATGTCTTAACTTTTATGTTCATTTTAATTGTTGCCAGTCACAGAAGACGGGATGAGAAATAATGAGATAATGTAGTGTGCTGGTAAATCGGATATTTTTGGATGAATAGAAAAAATCATTATTATTACAACATATTTAAAACTCTGTCACATCTTTTCTAATAATAACGGAACCACAGAAAGTTGGTATCTATTCTCTCTGCAATAATCTCAATTTCGATAAAGTGACAAAACATATACTAATCACGGCAGTACAACAAAAACGATTAATATATAAGATAGCTATAACAGTAAAATTCAGCAACCTGAGAGCAGTATTTTACATTTCAAAATAGACACAATTTGTTTTATGGAGTTTTTATCCCTATAAAACAGAGAAGTTACGCTGTAAATCCATCATTTAACAAAAAAAATCTGTGCATTTTCCCTCACTACCTGTATAGTTGCCTCCTTTTTCTCCATAAACCAAGCAGGACTTTTTATGAAATCAAATAATTCCCTGGTATCTAAATTTCAGGGCAATATCCAAAACGATATATTTTCAGGCATTACGGTTGCGCTTGCCTTAGTTCCAGAAGCAGTTGCATTTGCCTTTGTAGCCGGTGTTTCACCAGTCGTTGGCCTTTACGGTGCCTTTATGATGTGTTTGATCACTTCGGTTGGAGGTGGCAGACCAGGCATGATCTCAGGTGCCACTGGTGCCATGGCAGTAGTTATGGTTAACCTTATCATGGAAGGAAATGCTTTAGGAGGTCCTGACTCTTTGGCTGGAGTCCAATATTTATTTTTCACCTTACTTCTTGTAGGAATACTGCAATGCCTTGCAGGTTTTTTTCGTCTGGGAAAATTCATCCGCATGGTCCCACGCTCTGTAATGATGGGATTTGTAAACGGACTGGCAATTGTTATTTTTTTGTCTCAACTTAAAATGTTCCAAGTCGATGGAGCCTGGATACAAGGCAAACCTCTTGGTACCATGATAGGTTTAGTTGTCTTAACAATGGGAATTTTGACCATCCTTCCCATGTTACACAAAAAGGCACCAGGTGCATTAATTGCTATCATATCAGTAACTATTTTGGTTTTGTTTAGCAAAATTAATACTGAAACCGTGTTATCCTTTATACAGGCCAACGGTGGCTCTGGAATCCAAGCAGGTCTTCCTGAATTTGCCATTCCACAGGTGCCTTTTACCATAGACACATTGTTGTTTGTTTTCCCATATGCAATTATTCTGTCCATCATAGGCCTCATTGAGTCACTGATGACCTTAACCCTGATTGATGAACTAACAGATACCCATGGTCATGGAAACCGAGAATGTGTTGCCCAAGGATTTGCTAATTTTATTAATGGTTTATTTGGTGGCATGGGTGGATGTGCCATGATCGGTCAAAGTATAATCAATATCACATCGGGAGGACGCGGTCGTCTTTCTGGTATCACCGCGGCTATGGCCCTGTTATTTTTTATATTATTTACTTCCAGCTATATAGAAACTATTCCTATTGCTGCACTAGTCGGGGTCATGTTTATCGTAGTCATAAAGACCTTTGCCTGGAGTACCTTCAACATCATCAACAAAGTTCCCAAAGGAGATGTAATTGTAATTCTGGTGGTTACTATCCTCACTGTTAAATACGACCTTGCTATCGCAGTACTTTGCGGTGTAATTATTTCAGCATTGATCTTCGCCTGGGAAAATGCATTACGTATTCGGGCAAGGAAATTTGTAGATGAACGGGGCATAAAACACTATCAGATTTATGGTCCATTGTTCTTTGCTTCCACAACACTTTTTATGACCAAATTTGACATAAAAAATGATCCGCAAGAAGTCATTATCGACTTTAAAGAATCACGAATTATGGATCAATCAGCCATTGAGACCATTAATAAACTTGCCGAATCTTATCATCAAGTTGGTAAAAATGTACACTTACGCCATCTCAGCCAAGACTGTATCCGTCTAATTAAAAAAGCCGAACAAATATGTGACGTTAACGTGCTCAAAGATCCAGATTATTTTGTTAGCATCGACAACTATCGAAAATATCGTGAAAGCATGTAAAATGATACCTCTTTCCCACCCTGACACTCTATGACAGTTCGGGTGGGAATCTATTTTGTTTCTCAAAGATCACCACACACCTCTTCTACGCATCAACTTTTGACTCACCAGCAATACTAAACCTTTTTTATTCCCTACCCCCAGCTACAAAAACAACTTATCAAAGAACCGCCTGAAACTTTTGATATGATCCTGTCAAGTAAGTCATATTTTAATTTAAAAAAAAATAATCTTTTCCAATTTTACTCGACTTCTCTCGTAAACACTGAAAATATTGACATTTCATAAATTTCTGCAACATAGAAATTAATCCACCCCCTGTTTCCCACAAATAATCACCATATGGTTCATGACCATTAAATTGAAAAACAACTATCAATACAAGACAATGAGGGAATACCTATCCGCAAATTAGGTAAATATACCGGTCAAAATTACGTATATATACCTATTGTTCACACCAATGGATTATGGTACTTACAATGTCGATCATCGTAAACAGCTATACATACATGAAAATTTTAGTCAGAATATCACTATGACAAAATCATCCCGTCTATTTTTTTTTACCACTCTTTTTCTTATGTCTATTCTTACTGCCGAAACCATCGAAGCTAAGCAAAAATTTGCTTCTTTTAAGCTAAAAGATATCGGTCATTACAAAGGATTTGTACGCAAAGGTACACCGCATGGGCAAGGAACCCTTTATTTATCTGATGGTGGAAAATATTTAGGTGCATGGAATAATGGTAAAGCTCATGGAATTGGTACGCTTTTTTATAATAATGGTGATCGCTACCAAGGAAACTGGAAAAATGGTATTCGGGAAGGAAAAGGAAAATATTTCTGGTCTTCAGGAAAACATTATGTTGGAGAATTTAAAAACGGAAAACCAATAAAAACCGGAGTAAATTATTCCAAAAAACAGAAAGAAAATATTGCCTGGCTTTCTCTGGGTAATTCAAATATAGGCACACTTCGTAAAAGTGACGGAAAAACAACCCGCGTCAAATGGGTTGAAAAATAAAAACAATATTTGATAAAATCTGGCTACCACCGATGGTCTTTAGTAAACCATTCCGCAAGAAACTATCCCCTGATTGTATTACCTGCAAAACCTGAATAAATATCTTTACAGCGCTGTTGCATTCTTTTTTTTTGCATAAAATCTTACCTCACCACCACTGGCTGGTAAAACACTGATTTCAACAGGTTCGCCCACGCTATTTAATCTCACCCGCCCCACCCCACTCTCATTGAGTAATTGACAGGAATTTGAATTATCTGGCTTGCGTGATTTGATTCGCATACGACGACGTTTTGTAAACCAGTTCAATGGAGAATGATTGGCGTATAACCAGCGATTAAGCCATTCAAACCATGTCAACAATCTATGGGGAAATTCATTTTTAAAACCACTACAGGTAATTTGCCAAATATCTGGACTATTGCGCCGATATTTAAGTCTTACATCATAAACAAAAGAATAATGTACATCTCCAGATAAAATAACAAATGTTTTGGGAGTTTTACGATGTCTGAAAATGTTGAGAATAACATTAGCTGACCCAGGATGCGCCATCCAGTTTTCAGCGTCAACTACCAAAGGATGTCCACAAAAGGTTATAATCCGTTGAACAACTTCAATGAACTTGACTCCAAATATAGGCGCTGGAGAAACAAGCAGGACAGCAAGTTCGTCCATAAGATCCTGCTGCAGATTCGACAAATCCTCCCAATCCATTAATCCTGACGGCTTGGATAGACTCGATTCTGACCACCAACGACTAGTTCGGGTATCAAGCACCACAGTTTTTGGAGTTGTCGGTAGTGAGTAATTCCAGTTTTCATACGCGAGAAGATAATCTATTAAAACATCCTGTTTTTCTCCACCTGGCTGAGCAAAACAACTGCGGACATGCCCTAAAAAATATTCGCCAAACTGCTTGGGATTGTTCCCCCATCCCTGGAATAAAAAATAGCCAATTAAAGCATTACCGATAATGCGCCTGGAAAACGGATGTTCGTATGCAACTTCTTCCCATCCACGTGTCAAATTCCAATCATCGGTTATGTCATGATCATCAAAAATCATATAGGTAGGCATATGAGCTAAAAGACGTCTGACTCTATGAAGTCCAGCTGCAAATGACTCAATCTCCACAAGTTCATCACGGTATTGATTGATAAAGGCATCAGGAATAGCCGATGATTCCATATCGACGTAAGTCCATAATTCCGGTGACCAGATCAATAAATACATGGCAACCACCTCTGCAAGTGTTACTAAATGATTATTTGCCGAAGCAGCCGTAAAAATCGGTTTCCTTGCTCCTCCAAAAAATCGATCTCGCAGAGTTTTTGTCTCCTTACTATGAGGCAGAAGATCCTCTCGCATGTAATAACAGAACTCATTACGCAATAATTCCTCACTGTTATTCAACACTGCACCAGTAATCTTTTCCGGGTATAATCCAAGTAATTCAGCTACCTGATGAATGGCAACCAACATCGGACCAGCCACATCATCGGCATATATCTGATCACCTGTCATAAGAAGCATTGCAGGTCTTTGTTTTTCAAATTCGAGACTATTTGCAAGCTCCTCGTCAATCCGTAGAAAGCATCACCAGAAGGATGGTGAGGCTTTCTACAGGAACCATGTAAAACATGATCAAGCTGCGGTTTTATAACAAAAACCGGCCTTTCCTGCCCTTTATAGACAAGATCCGGAATGCAGTCTTTTAATGTTTTATCTCCCTGATTTGTATGAATAATCAAATCGTACTCAAGGAGTTCATTGGTAGGAAAAGAAGTAGATGGTACATAATCAATTAGATAAATAAATGCCCTGAGACCAATCTGTAATGGCTCTGCAGCAATATCTTTGATCTTTTCAGAAAAAAAACAATGGCCGTCTTCATGGCGATACACACACAAAGTCATTTCCGTTTGTCTAGGTGTCACCACCCATAGAACAATCTGCTTCTGAGTTAAACGACGAAGCATCGGTCCAGCAAGAATTTCGGGAAGCGGTGTTTGTATTTGTTGGTCTCCAAAAGATAGAGGTTCTTTCAATCTAATTCCTTTTTCTGGTGAAGTTATTCTAAAAATCTATTTTACAAATAAAAATATCTTAAAAAATCAGGTTAACCTACTCAATCCTTGTTTAATATTACATCGATCATTGTCTTCCGAGGTTGACAAAATATTTTTTTTACACGATGACGATATTCCTCTGAAGATACATGTTCTTCATGTGTCCCGATAACAATTTTTATTGTGGGAAACACTTCCTCAATTGCCAATTTATATTTTTCTTTAAAAGGACATAAGCTTTTAATACAATTGGTAAAATGTATTACATTAATATCAAAATCAGTTAGAGCACGTATTCTTTGAATGAGTTTGTCCGAGCCTGTCAAGGTGGGACAACCTGGGCAATTTATGATACCCATTAAAGTAATTCTTTCAGCTGCAGGGTAATCTGAAAAAGTGCCTTTTCTTTTACGTAAGTCGGAAAGGCAACTGGCAGATGAACAGCCAAGGTCTTGAGTTGCATTAGAGCATGTTAAAATACCAATTTTTGCCATATTACTTTCCTTACCGAAATTGACTGATTTTTTTTTAGGAGCCTCAAACTGCAGGAAGGAAACAAAATTTGCATTTTTTATCCTTCACCGAAATCAACAACAGTATTTCAAATAAAATTACTGCCGTTACCCCCATTAAAATCCTTTTTCAAAAAGTAGTCCCATCTCTCTATTGACTCTGTAAAAAAAACTACATCTTATTGAACCAGTTTTGTGGATAAAAATAGATTAAATTTCATAACATTCAAGGCAATTATTTGATAATTCCAATAAATATACCGTTTCGATTGAGAACTACCAAGCAACAATAGACACGAGCTTATAAGATGAAATCATCTCAGATGATACTTGCTGATGTAAATCGTTCTGTAGCAAACCATTTTTATTAGTGTACTATGCTGTATCAAATCTAAAATATCTGAAGATTTTGCCCTTATTACATGAATCTTGAAACAGAAGTTTACTACGTTTTATACACACCAAAAAAAAAATACTGATGATACCTATATCAGTCGATGAAAATTTTAAGGTCAAGTGTGCCGATCAGGGAAATAAATGCAAGTACCATTAATAAAGAAGAAATCAACAATCTTTGGCTGCTCACTGAACAGAAACCATCCACTTCTAAGTCAAACCTTTTCACATGCCAGTGAACGACTTCCAACAATTGCTCAAATCAAGAGCCATATTTACACTGACCGACAGTGGATCGAAGCAGGTGAATTCAAACGACAAAAACATTTGCTCACTATGATGATCAGGGCATCGTACGTAAAGCAATCATTTGTGCTTCTCACAGATGAATTCATGAAATCCCTACAACGTCTTTGTACTGGTTTCACTAACATTGTTGAACTCGGCGCTGGAATCGGCTGGCTAGGACACTGGCTTAACAAATACGGGACCAGTCTCCAAACATCCATCGATAACAAAACCTGGCCTGATTTCCCCAAGGACCGTTATCTTGACATTGTCAAACAAATGGACTCACTTGAGTACCTGCACCTTCACCCTGAGGTTGAGCTATTCATACTTTCCTGGCCACAGGAAGATAATTTAGCAACCCACATCTGGCAGAATCTGCATCCAGGGCAGCATCTTTTGTATATTGGTGAAGAGAAAAACGGATGTACAGCTAACAATCTTTTTTTTGAATTAATCCACGGCCACGAAGTAAAAAATGGTGCAACCAAAGAAATGAAGCAATCATTTCTCTCCTTTGATGATTTTCACGACCAGCCTTATCTTTATAAAAAAAGATGCTAGAAAATACCCTTAATATCCTGACACCTTAACTCTGGGGTCGAGCCACACTAAAAGTGTAGAAATTAAGAATTTTGCTCCAAGGATATGTGTTTTTCACTCCTCTATTTCCATTTTCACTCAGCAGTGTCCAGTTAGAGAATTGCAGTGGCTATTTTATTTCAAATATCCACTGCATAACACCAACCATTGTTCTGCTTCAGTCGTTCCGTTACTCTGTCCTTCCGGCATTTTTTTTAGCCGGAGGTAAACGTAGACTCCGATACAGGGCAACAGAAATGAATAAGCAACCTGCTGTATACATATTGGCCAGCAAAAAAATGATACTCTTTATGTTGGAGTGACTTCAAATCTCGTCAAGAAAATATGGGAACATAAAAACAATTTGACAAAAGGTTTTAGCAAACGATACGGAATTCACCATCTGGTTTGGTATGAAATTCACAAAAGTATGGATTCTGCAATCTAGAACGAGAAGAGAATAAAAGGATGGAAGAGATCATGGAAGTTAGATTTGGTTAAAAACACCAATCCTACCTAGAAGGATTGGTACCATTTTATAGTTTGACTGGATCGGAATCTACGCTTACCTCCGGCTAAAAGCCTGCCGGAATGAATTCGTGAGATTGTGGTGATACAACGAAAAAGCCTATGCAAGTCCTTAACCGGATACTACTGAGTTTCACTATCATAATCAGCTATATAAGTAGCAGCTACTCCTCGAAGCTGAAAAACTTTATCGATTTCAAAATTTTCTCGGTCTTTGAGTGTATTATATCTTCTTGAATTACTAATTAGTATTCGCCTGTCCCCTCTTTCATTTGCTGCCCATTTGCACATCAGTGGGCAGCTAGCCTTAAATCCTATTTAAACAAGGTGTTATTTCTTTTTTTTGGCTTTCTTTTCTTTACGTTTTTCTTTCAATGATTTTTCTGACTTTTTCTTAACTGCTTTTTGCGAATCTCTTCCCTTAGCCATAATTTACCCCTTTGCTATAGTTTATGAAATATTGTTTTTAATTGTATTTCCATCATAGTTAGAATACAAGTGGAATCATTTAATGACGGATGATTTATTCTGTCACACGTATCATTAGTAACGTCTGTTCTTTAACATAGAGAGAACCGTACGTAGTTGTTTTTTCCTGTCATCTCTTTCATCTTTTCACATATAATGCGGTCCTGACTTCGTCCAGTAACTGATTCCGGCACAGAGCGCCTTTTTTTGAAATGCAAAAATTACCATTTAAGAAAGACCATATCCGCCTCCTTACCCAAATGATAACATTTACGGGAGGACTAACCTGTGATCTTTTGTCTCCGTGGCTTGGTTTGGCTTGCGATCGGGCCACGACAACTGATTGAAAATTAAAGATAAATATCCCAACAATATGTGTTTTTCACCCCTATATTTCCATTTTCACGAAAGCGTTAGAAACGCATTAAGATTAACCGAACTACCCAAAGTTGCTTAATTTATGAAAATAACAATATGACTACCGCTCTCTTTTTGCTCCTCACAACCTTGCGGAGATACAAAAAAGGAGCTGGAACCATTGATCGAAAATCCAGAAACACTTGGCTACAAGGACGTTTGCGTCGGTGACTCCGAAATTTACTGCAAACTTAACCCTTTCTAAAAATGCCATTATTGCCCCAAACAGACCTGCCTTCAACGATTATTCATTATATTTTCATGTAGTTATCGTGGCCCTACCCCCAATTGAATTGTCATGTGTCATGCATGTCATATCTCTTCTGGATAATTCTCCTTCATGCATTTTGGACAAATACTGTGGCTAATATCCGCTTCAGAATATTTGTGTATGTAAACATCAACCTGCTCCCAATAACCTTTATCATCTCGAACCTTTTTACAAAAGGAGCATAGTGGTAGTATGCCCCGCAATTTCTTAATTTCTGCCTCTACTTGCTTTCGTTCAGTGATGTCCCGAAATTCAATTACCCGCGCATCTCGCCCCTTGAAAGGGATGTTTTTCCCTCTTATAGCTAAAGGGTATACTGAGCCATCCTTGCGTACTCCCTCAACTTCATATGCCTTGTCGTAACCGCTCTTTATATTTTTCAACACCTGGTCAAGCCAATCAGGAGCGATGAGTGTTAGTCCATTCATGCCGACAAGCTCTTCGTTGGTAAATCCGGTTAGGTCTGTCAAGCCCTGGTTACATTCCAGTATGAGCCCCTTGTCGTGAATGATGATACCGCCAAAAGATGCGTCATGAAGTGCCTTGAAGCGTTCTTCGCTTTGCAATAATGCTTCTTCGGCTCTTTTTCGTTCTTTGATTTGGGTATATAAAGTCCTATTCCAGAAAATAAATATAAGGATAATGCAGAAAGTGACTAGGAAGGCATAGATCAACCATTGAGGAATATAGTCTCTAGGCACTTCTATCACGCCGCCAAGCCATCTTTTAAGAGCCTGATGATAAATTGAATTTTCATCCCGGATCAGAATTGCCAAATGGTGATCTAGTGCATTGATAAGTATTGGAGCCTTAGAGCTTTCTTTGTTTAAGGCAAAACGTATTTTTACCGGGGCAAATACAATTCCACTTTTTTCCAGATCAAATTCTTTTCCATACATAGCACCAGTTAACCTGTTAGCTACTGCGGCGTCGGCACTTCCATCATTCACTGCTTTCAATCCGGCATAATAATCATCAACAAAAATGAACTCACAGTTAAGGTGGAATTTATCATCAAGTTTAAGAATCCCTTCCGGGCCAGTCGTGTAGATGCCATTTTTCAGTGTGGCGATACGTTTTCCCTTGAGGTCCAATAATGAACTGATTTCTGTTTTTGATGAGATGTATACCTCGGCCCAGTTGTGAAAAACATTTGTTTCATTGTATGCATATAACTTCATTCGCTCTTCTGAAACAGAAGTTGACAGGAGAATGTCAATTTCTCCATTTTCCAATTTTGCCCGAAGAGAGCTAAAACTATCTCTAACATAGACAAGTTTCCAACCTTCCCTGATCGCCGTATATTCAACAATCGAAACAAAAATACCTGCCGGCTTGTCGGTGTCATCAAAAAAGCACATAGGCTTATTATTAAAAATTCCGACCTTAACCTCATCTATTTGGCCAGCATTAGCGGTCTGACCGTAGGTAAATAGACCAAGCAAGAACAAAAAAAATAGCAGAAGCCTTGAAACTGGGAATCTATTAAAGAAGTTTTGGGAATGATTCATTTCATTCGTATCCAAATAAGGTTGCTAACTATTAGTTAAAACCAAGATCCTGTGCCGGTGTTATAATTCAATAGATAGTAGAATGTGCCCGCCTGTGTAATCTTTGTAGATATCACAGAACAAATTTATAAAAAGCAGGTTGAACATAACCTCCAAAATCTCAAACTACCCACTCTTAAATAAGTCTATCGAACATCTCAAATCTATACAAATTGTTTCTTTGGTCACTACACCAATAAGACTCAGACAGAGAGGATTCATCCTCACGGACACTGATTATCCTATACGTCAAAAAAACTACCAATCGATGGGAAAATAATCTTTCAAAAATTTTCCGCTCCAGTGTTTTCCCGTTATAATACCGTGAAAGAAAGGATCACAAACCCTGGCCGCTCCATCCACGATATCCAGAGGTGGCTGAAAATCATGACAGTCTTGTTTATGTTTGGCCAGAAGGGCTGGATCCTCATCTGTTACCCAACCGGTATCCACGGCATTCATATAAATTCCGTACTTGATCAGATCACTTGCCCCGGTATGAGTAAGCATGTTCAAGGAAGCCTTCGCCATATTAGTATGAGGATGACGGCTGCCCTTTTTAAACCGCTGAAATTTTCCTTCCATAGCTGAAACATTGACAATATGTTTATTCCCGGTGCAATCAAGTTTCATCAACTCTGCCAAACGATTACACAAGACAAAGGGAGCCACAGAATTAACGAGTTGTACTTCCAACATCTCCGAAGTTTGAATTTCACCCAACTTCAAACGCCAGGAATTGGTTTTTCGAAGATCAACCTGCTGAAGATCAGCGTCTAATTTTTGAGCGGGAAAAACTTTAGGAACATCCAGAGAATGATCATAAGAATAAGGAATCTGTGACAACTGAGCAGACATGCGTAGCCCAACCCCTGGGGCCGAGCCATTCCAGGTAACAGGCAAAGCTTTTTCTGTACCCATATTCTCATTCTTCCCGTATTCAAGTTGAAAAAGACAAGCCTCATACTGCCCAAGAAGGGCCTGGGCGTTTTCAGGCAACTGGCCCACCTGACTGGCTTCATTTCCCATAAGATGGGCATAAAATCCTGGAGGTCGTCGTACCGTCTGAGCTGCATTATTTATGAGAATATCAAGACGATGGTATTTTTCTTTGATATAGTCACAAAATAACTCAACACTGGGAATATGACGCAAATCCAGCCCATAAACCTGGAGCCGATGGCCCCAATCAGAATAATCAGGCTCCCGTGAAAACCTCAGGGCAGAATCCTTGGGAAAACGGGTTGTGGCAATGACGTTTGCCCCAGCTTTTAACATCATCAACGTTGCCTGGTACCCGATTTTGAGACGGGAACCGGTAATAAGAGCCACCTGCCCTTTTAAAGAGACAGTCTGGAAGCGCTTTTGGTAATTATGATCAGCGCATTCCATGCACATGGTATCGTAAAAATGATGGAGTCGAGTAAATTCTTTTTTGCACACATAGCAATTACGGGGTGACTCCAGCCTTTGCTCTTTATCTGTGCCTTTACAATCTTTATCTGTATGTATAAGCTGTTGGGGTGCTGTAAAGACTGCGACCTCTCGGGCTCTCCTGATACCTGTAGCCGCCCGTAATCTCCGTTCTTTTGCCACTATAGCTCGGCGCTTTTGCTGTTTTTTATCCTTTTTCCGCTTCTTAATTTCCTCTGGACTGGGACGGGATATTTTTCCAGCTACAGTAAGCAAAGCAATACGTTGTGGCTCCGGCATATCTTCCAAAAGTTCGAATCTCTCTGCGAGATTTTCTAATAGTGGGATACAGCCAATGAGGGCTGCAATCATTGTTTCTTTATCATTCTCTTTGCTATCTATATCAATGGTTTTCACGGTTTTGTATCCTTCATCCAGCCAAAAAAAATCTGCTGACTGGCCTAATCTTCTATGTTTTTTGAAGTAGCAACTACTACAAATCGGGAAAGTCGGGACGAACCCACACTTTTTCATTTTGGTTTTACAAGGAGGTAATCAGAGAAGAGAGAGAGGTTCTCAAATTGAGAAATGAAAAAACACCACAGACATCTAACTAATATACCATAGATATTCCATCTGACATAACAAGGCACAGAGAAATAATGGAATTATCGAACCATCTCATAACAAGTGTCAACTAAAAATGCAAGGCTATGCAATAGGCGCAAACCACACTCAAGAAAGACCACTTTCAAATCATGTTCACATAATCAGCTGCTGGCGCTCAATTTTCAAAATCAGCTCCACTTGATTAAGGCATATATTTCACAGCTGCAACTTTAAATCCTCATCAAATCAAATACTGGTCAAATGGTCAAATTTTAGCCGGACCAAGCTTAAACCGTGAATTAAGGAAAGGGGTCAAAAAGGGGTCATTATGTTGCCCTTGACTTTTATTCTCAATCCTTCAAAACAAGTAGAGTCAAGCAAAGACTTGACCCCTTCCCCTAATATTTTATCTTCTGCAAAACTGGTTGAACCTTCCAACATCTGAAACAGGTTGCGGATATTAGTGTCGGAATAACTGCCTAAGCCCTCAATGTTACCTGTCATGAATCCCGCGCCATTAACAGAAATAACATCCTGACAAGTATCTTCAAATAGACGGGAAAAGGAAACGGCAAGGTGACCGCCAAGGCTATGACCAACAGCGGTGACACTGTTATCATAAATAATTTTCCCTAGACCAAACTGCCTTTTATCTGAATAAAGTAAATCAGAGCTGACCCGTTCAATGGTATAGACCATGCCACTGGGCTTATCAATGAGAATATCATCTCGTTCAAGCAATGATTGTTCATATATGTTTACAGCAACACCAGGTATTAAATTTGCCCTACTAAAAGCTAACTGAGCTGTTTCCAAAACAAGTAAATCTAGAGTAACGGCTTCATATGCCTGACCATAAGGGGTAATAATACGTTGCCAATCGTTATACATGTCAACTACTTGTTCAAATGCCACACCGTCTGTAACAATATTAAAGACATCTGTTATAGCTAAATCGTCTAATGCAGATAAAAGGCCAGTAGTTTCAGTGCCCCGACAGGCATAATAATACTGCTGTGTATGAATATTTTTAAACAAGGTGGCAGAAAAACCTGACTCGGTATTTTCCTGATGTGAGACTATCTCCCAAGTGGCAACGAAATCTGCAGCCTGCTGGGCTGTCATTTTGCCTTGATATTTTTTATTTTGTAGAGCTTTTTCAACTTCCTCAGCATCTGTCAAATTAACAATTTTATCAAAAAAAACATAAGCTGCTTCAGATAAAAGAGCAGCATCATAGTACTGTGAAGAATTACTCATTATTTTTCCTTACCTAGTTGCTTATAAGCCAATCTTAATGTATTAAACGCTTCCTTCTTAATTGTGGGTTGCCTCATGTTTAGCCAAAAACGTATATCTTGTGGTTCACCACTATATATCTCAATTCGTTTAACCAGTGTTTCATTGTGCAACAAATCCATAATTATTTCTTCTTGGATCACTACAGGAAGGAAAGAATTATGATGTTCAACAAAAAACCAACCAATTCGTTCGTTGAGTCTAGATCCTAATATTATACCCGGAGCTTTATAATCAGGTGAAATTCTTCTCCATGTCAAAGTCTCTGCAACACCGGGATTCTCCCGTTTCCATTGTTCCGTTGTTTTATAGACCCAAAATCCTGATTTGGTATGGCAGTAATATTTAAAAAGTACATAATTTGGTATAGCCTGCCAAAAGACAAGGTTGTACATGATAAAGCCTGCCAGAAACCCAAAAATTATGGGATTTCCTCCTTCCCTCTT
>PJEL010000311.1_pt1 | contig 57969 bp, 51 predicted proteins | sample 1853271 | NCBI WGS metagenome assembly PJEL01 (sample SAMN08108733, study PRJNA415343) | Invertebrate metagenome, whole genome shotgun sequencing project. | host: Globobulimina | place: Sweden: Gullmar Fjord | collected 2015-08
AAGAATGTGGTCATTCCTGTGAGTGATATAGGCATGCCAGTGAATGGGGTGACGAACACCCTGAAACCCAATCACAGAGGAGAAGTCATTGAACGAATGGTGTTCACACCCCATGACACCGAGTACAGAAATACGTATTATTCGGACTAAAAAATACTATATTATCATTATATAAATAAGTTTATACCGTTTTAGAGACTAAAATCGCCACATTTTTGAAATAGCGAGCACTTCACATTCGATGCCTCCGGGGGGTGACCCCACCTGGACAACAAAATGCCAAACTTGACTGCCAAATTGGTGTTATTTGGCTATAACTCTTCTAATACGTATCTGATCGCTCTATAAGTTATACCATTGGAATTCTTATGATCTGTAGATACTCATACATATGCGTATAGGAAGAATCGAACAAAATTTCAATTTTATGATGTGGTCCCCATTTTACTAGTGAGCCTTGGTTTGAAATCTGGAAAAAAGTTATTGAATCTTATGAAATATGCATTCTGGAGACATCTAGGGAGTTCTCATACTTAATACTTTTGATATTTCTTTGTACTTTTCACCTGAAGAAGATATCATGAGCTGGCAGGTACGCGTGTATTCAAGCAGATGGATCATGGAGAACCATTTCGTCACTTGGATTGATCAAACCTGAGTGTTATGGTGCCATCTCCTTCTGGTGGAATCTCTCTGATATATTTGATTCTTTTGTCTCTTATATCTGGCTTGGCACAAGGGAGTGTACATGGGATGTCTGATGGATGGTCGTTGTCACGGTGGTTGAGACTGGAAGATGAATGTATGAATACCTTGGCATGCAGGCGTATATTGATCAGCAATTGATGATGCCTCTTGCATCTGGAGGTACTCTGGATCATGCGGCAATCTGTGGACTGGACGGGGGCGTGTGGGCTCAGAGTGAATCATTTCCTGGTTTGAGTGATCAGGAATGTGAGACAATTCTGAAAGGATTGGAGGATATTTCCATTCTTGGCGAAAAAGGCGTGACTATCGGTGGAAATAAATTCATGTTGATAGCAAGTGACCCGGAAGATGGGATTATCAGAGGGAAGAATGGGCCATCTGGTGTTACAATTAAAAAGACTGTAAGTGGGTTGGTGATTGGGATGTATGGAGACAAGGTGACTCCAGGAGAGTGTAATGTGGTGGTTGAGAATCTGGCAGATTACTTGAAGGAACAAGGGATTTGATGAATTCATTTTGTTTTGATTATTTAAATGTATCATGTTGATTTCTTCTTCATTTTCATGGCAAGTTTCCTTGCTGCAACAGCAGGTCTCTTTCCGGATCTCTTTGGTGCCTTTTCGAGAAGTTTTACGCTCCGCGATGGTTGCGAGGCAACTTTTTTGTTTATCCCTCGCACCCGTCCAGACTTGGTTGCGGTAGCGCCTTGCCAGGATTGGCTTGCTTTTTTGGAAGACACTCTAGTGTATGTGGAGGATTCAGAGGCTGGGTCTGATTGTGCTTCTGTAATTCTAAGTTTCCTGCCTTTCAAAACCTTTCCGTTCAATTTGAGTGCTTGCTTTCGTGCTGGTCTGGTCTTGAACAGCGCAAACGCTATTCCCTTACCAATAGATGTCTTTGGATCCCTCACAATACGAACCGCTTCCAAGAGTGTATCACTCCCTGTGCCCAGTCCTGCTATTAAAAATCGAATAAGATCTTCATCCTCAATATCTAATGGCATATTACCTATAAATACACTCTTATGAACATCATAATTGACCTGATGAGAGCCACTAACGAATTCTGCTGCAGCTCTGGCTCCTTTTGCAGCTCCAAGCATTTTTACCCTCATTTTGTTTACAGCTGCTCTATCTACCCGCAAATGTCGATCATCCAACACTTTCATGTTTTCTTGGAGTGACTTGGAGACAGATTGTGCATCTTCGAAGACAATGTACGCGTGGAATGACCCCTTGTCAGTGTCTACTGTGCCACTTGCTGCAGCAACACGTCTGGGCACCTTGGAGTCCTTGACCAGCATCATGGATCGGAAGCGGATGGATTCAATAGGGCCGTATTTTTCGAAATGAGATTTCAACTTCTTTTTTGTCGTAGACTCGGACAAATTGCCCACGAATATTGTCCTCTCCAATGCATCATCAACAACTTTGGAAAGCAGTTCATCCTTCTTGGATTTCTTCTCCTGTTGTACGTCCAGCCCTTCTGCTCGACTCCCGCGTACTCCTTTATGTAGTTGTTCATCAGAAGAAGAGGGGCTATCGCTATTACTCGTCGGATTGTCTCCCGTGTCAGAACTCTTCAATAACTTGGTAACCTGTTGCTGACCCTTTCTTTTCTTACGTTTCCCTTCACTTTTATCATTCTCAGATCCCTTCAGAGATGCAAAATTCTCCTTAACATCAGAAATTGGTGCTTCAACCACGTGCTTATATTCAACTCGGTACGCGCTGCTTGGTGAAAATAACGAGGATGCATGTGCATGTGTATCTGGACTGTCTTTTTTCACGTGTTTCCCCATGATGCCTCGTCAAGTTATATTTTATTTTATAATATCTCGGATGTAACTTCGATCTCGTGATTTAAGGTTCTTAAATTGGTTTCAAATTTTGTCATCAAGTCTTCAAGGTTGTGGGTACCCATCCGACGATGATTGTCAAATTTTCATAAAGATTATCATGCGGATCATGTCATAACAATTTCATTCAATACTGGTATTGAATATCCATAGAATGATAGGTGCGAGGATTCTCTCGTATCAGCACTGTCGTCTCGCAAGGCAGTCTAAAACGACTCTGGTGTTCCAGGGCCTCTTTTCCACAAACAGACAAGTTATGGTACATGGATCATGCGAAAAAGAGATGGACATCGCCATCATTGGTGGGGGTATTGCAGGTATATCTGCAGCTGATTATCTGGTGGATAAATCCCAGATGAGGAATACATTCAGGGTGGCTCTCTTTGATAAAGGCATGTCATTGGGTGGCCGGTGTTCTGGAAGGCAAATGGGAAGGGCGGGTGAGCAAACCATACATCATGGATGCCAGTTGCTTTATCCTCAGTCACAAGGATTTCGGGAGCTATGCGGTCAGCGCGCTGAGGGAATCATGGATGGACTTGTTGTGATTGATTCTGGTGGAAAGGTTATGCATCGTGGGAATCATAATTCCACCAGCAGTCTAGATGCATTTGTTGGTAGTACAAACGGTGTGGGAGGAAACATATACGGAGGATATCAAGCATCTCGAATGCTGGACGAGTATTTTACCAGAGTGTCGTCAAAACTGTCATCTGTACACAACAAATGTGCTGTCACAGAACTCTCTTGGTCAGCAGAGACGTCTCGTCCTTGGAGAGTCTACGCGAAAGACTCTTCAAAAAATGATCAAATCCTAGTAAAAGACTATCATGCGGTAATTATAGCGGACTGGACTGCCCTCATGGACTTGCTGGTTCGTCCACAGAAGATTCCGAGAGGACTCCAACAGACGCTTGCCGAGTCGCACATTGAAGGCGTAGAATATCTCCCAACATTTGCTTTGATTGTAGAGATTCATAGCAAAGATTTTGGACTGCATGACGCATTAGGTTTTGAGACGGCAATAGTGCATGGCAAAGGTACAGGGCCTCTTGACTCTTTCAAAATGCTTGCTCTGCAAGCAGCCGAGCAAACTCCAGATGGCACGACGATAGAGTACTGGGTACTCCTTACAAGTGAAACAAAATCTCAAGAATTAGTATCAACACATCCGATGTATGACATTCATGGCAGGCTAGTTCCTCAGACCCGCCCATATAGACAGGCTCTTGCACAGGATGTTGAGGTAGATTTCCGTGCGGCATTAGATATTCTCCTCAGGGATGAAGCTCTACAAAGGTTCAATATATCTCAGAGTTTTGGTCATCGATGGGGTAGGGCGTTTACAAAACCTGGAACAGAAGTGGGTAGTCAGTCAGTCTATGTCCCACAGTATGGTCTAGGCATCTGTGGGGATATGTTTGCTCCGAGGGAAAGTGAGTCCCCAGTAGAACGAGCATGGCAAAGCGGGCAGGCAGTTTCAGCCAATCTGACAGATCATGTTGCGATCAAATCAAAAATATGACAGACTCTCGGAGATTTGGATGATATTAGTTAGCTTTATTTCGCTTTCCTAATCTTGTTGTTGGAATCTAAGAGTAGACGCCCACCCACATACAAGGTATCATCAATAGGTCTCCAGGAGATATCCTGCAAACCCTATACCATAGGGTTTTTGCCAACTTGCTAGGGCAACCACGCTGATTGATGAGGGTAGGGCATCGCGTGGGGCCTTTATATCTGTTGAAATAGACACAATTTTACATTACATTACATTATATTGCTCATTGTAATTGGATCGGACAAAATGAGTGGACCACCTGGAACCACTAGCACTCCCAAACTTGCTTTTTCTGTTGACCCGTCTAAAGCACCACACGAGCAAGCTGTCCCTTTGCATAATCGATGGCACCCAGAGATTCCTGTTGCGTCGACTCAGAAGACTGGACAAATCTTCAGGGTGGAATGCATTGAATGGACTGGTGGGCAGGTATGAATTATGGAAGAATCCCTCCGATACACGCAGTCACTTTCTGGGTGTAGCAGGAGGGTTGCGAATTCGCAAAACCATTACATTGCATACAATTGCAGACCAATTGTATGATGAAAACTGCAAGACTCTAAAGAGTGCAAATCGCTCTTCAATCTATGGGTATCCTAGAGGCATGATAATGTGTTGTTGCTGTATGTGCAGATTAAGAATGATGATTCTGCAGAAGATATGAAAAACATTGATTTGAGCAAACCACACTATCTATCCGGGCCTATACGGATTACAGATGAAAACGATAATCCTGCTATGCCTGGTGATATCTTGGTAGTTGATATTTGTGACATTGGTCCTCTGGAAGGATACGAATGGGGGTTTACTGGAATCTTTGACAAAGAAAATGGGGGTGGCTTTTTAACTGAGCACTTCCCAAAAGCATGCAAAGCCATTTGGGATCTTGAAGGAATTTATGCAACTTCTCGTCATATCCCTGGGGTAAGATTTCCCGGATTAATCCATCCTGGACTGATTGGTACAGCTCCTAGTCATGAACTACTGGAAATGTGGAATACCCGTGAACGGGATTTGGTGGAATCTGAGCACTCCTGTACCCTGGCAAAGCACTTGCATGCCAGGCCACTTGCATGCCTGCCAGAGCCTAAAAATGCTCTCCTTGGAAAATTGGATTCAAGCCATCCAGATTTTGATCGAATTGCTGGTGAAGCGGCTCGTACAATTCCTGGAAGGGAGAATGGGGGAAATTGCGATATCAAAAACCTGACCAAGGGAAGTAAAATTTATTTCCCAGTCTTTGTAGAAGGAGCTTTACTTTCAATGGGAGACTGCCATGCAAGTCAGGGTGACGGTGCGCATGTTTTTACTATCCGTGAGAAATTTCCTGACAACACATTTTCTAAACAGTTCATCATTCTTATTGCAGGTGAAGTGAGTTTCTGTGGAGCCATCGAAATCTCAGGAAAAATCGATCTCAAATGTGATATTATTCGTGGCGGAATGAAAATGTATATGGAACCTGTGGGTCCAAGTGAGTTACATGTCAACCCAATCTTTGAAGTGAGTCCCATTGATGGATCAAGGTGGTTTTCTGAGTGGTTGGTATTTGAGGGTCTATCGATCGATGAGGATGGGAAACAACACTTCTTGGATGCATCAATTGCATTCAAGAGGGCAGTATTAAATTGCATCAACTATCTCAGCAAATTTGGGTATTCAAAGGAGCAAGTGTATCTTTTATTGAGTTGCTGTCCATGTGAGGGTCGCATTGCGGGTATTGTTGACGTTCCTAATGCGGTATGTAGTGCCATGATCCTTCTTCCTTATAACGTTTGGTGTGCCACTCGATTTTCCTTATTGTTTATAATATATGCAGTGTGCTACATTGGCAATACCAACAGCTATATTTGATCAGGACGTGAGACCTAAGAAAGATGGAATACCGCCATCAGGTGTCAGACTTGTTCAGAGAGGACAGCTACCACAGTGTAGCTAGTACCATAGTATTCTGTTTCTATACCCTCTGATTAGGACAACTATACACGAAGTAATGAATCTGGCACGGTGTTACATGCGTTGGTAATGTAATACCAGGTAAATCAATGCCATGTGTGGACCTAGTGTATGGTCAACATGTGTTGAAAACCAAACCTTACAACATCTATAGCACCGTGGAAAAGTCCTGACAATTGGAGTTGTCCACATTGGTGAGCTCCCACATTTTGATGCCATTCGCATCTAGAGATCCTTGTATTCGACGCAATGTGTCTGTTTCAGTCGGCCATTGCCCATCACGAGAAGTCAAGATTGCCCCACTATACGATAAGCCAGCCCGTGAGGCTGCTCCACTATATGCAAAAATACACCATGAAAGGTGATTCTCATCACAATCGATAATTGCCCAGTCTTCTAGACTCGTAACACCATTATCAAGCACAGATAAACGGAACATAGGTGCACCATGGCTCATATCAGCTTTGTGCTGCTTTACCCTATAGAGTCTCTCTCGCCATACAACCTTACCATCCAACGTCTCTACTTTAAAAATTGGCCGGTACCAAAAACTATTTCGTGCTTTACCTGGGAAGAACAATTGATATTGACATGGGAATTTGTCATAGGCAGCATTCTTCCCAGCAAATACTCTCCAAGAATACGATTCCCTCTCTGGGAGATCAAGAGAGCTTTTCGCATCATCTAACCAACCTGTAAACAATTGCTCAGCTATCTCATGAGTCATCGTCTGTCCTCTGAACGATTTCATTGGTACGACTGGTGGCTTGTCAGGTATGCTCGCATCAAGGCCCAGACAATTGTGTTTCTGCAAGATACAAAGGCTGAACTCTTGCAGTTGCGGCGACTCATACGACGCAATGCATCGATATGAGCATACTTGATCATTAAAAGCACAAGAATCCAAGCAGTCGAGCGCCGTTTTACACGTGGGATCAGTCACACAGCTGAAAATCTCCTTGGGGCATTTTGTCAACATGCATCCTAATTCTTGTAACCCTGCATCAGATCGTTTTGTCGAATTCACAACAGAGTCAATTGGACGAGATGCGACATTAAAATAAACTAGAAACGAGTAGAAAAAATCATCGGATGATGCTCGATCAACGAGCTCCTCAATCACCTTGCTTGCTGATAGTCTCTCCTCTCTCTCCTTGCTGAAGAATGCAAGAATCTTCTCTGCAAGCCCAATTCTCGACCCTTTGATCCTATTTGCATTTTCCAAAAGTTCATTTGATTTCACAGCTATGAAAGACTCAAAACCATTGGTCGCATCGAGAATCTGGTTTGCCAACTCTACATCATGGACATCAAGCACCATGACACCATCCAGAGAGGATTCAAGACTTTCAAGTGATTCGGCATCATATATTTGTAATGATAAATCTGTATCTTCCCATGATAGTCTCGTATTCATATGATCTAGAACCTGCTTCCATGATGCATCCTTGAAGATACTCTCACCATGTATTGAAGGAACAATCACCCCCAAGGTATGAGCACCCCTTGTCCCTGCACTATCCTGTACCAGGGCTGAAGCGTTCCTCTCCCTACCACAAAAGGACATGCTTCCAATCATGAATGCAATGCATATGGCATGATAAGGAGAGAACCCCGCCCGTGGTCGGCCATAATTCTTGGACTCTTGTGCCTTATATGAGTTTCTCTTCCAGTCCGACAAGCACGTCCTATCAACAGGGCGTCTACTGTTACTCTCAGGAACTGAATTTATATGCAAAGAACCCCGTATTTGACGTGATTTTTGTCTTCTAGAGGCTACTCGTGTACTGGACCGATCGAACCCTTCTGTGAAGGACTTTGGACAAGCCCTGGTACTTTCTGCAACAATGCGAGTCATTTCTTACAACATTGGATATATATATTTGAGATGAACGTTCATCAATTGAAAGGTATGATGGGTTTACGTTTATTTTGCAACTAGATTTCTTTGGGTGGAACAAAACCTTTTTGCAAAATAAAAGAGAACTCTAGTATGTTCAAAGTGCTCTGGATTTTCACCTAGTTGAGTACTAGTACTATATATATGGGTATGCATATATGCATGTAGTGCATCACGATCGATCATGATATCATGCCAGGGAAATCATCATCATACTAGTGTTTTGTTAAATTATAAAAGCGTTTAAATACACATTGGTACATGACTACTAGATATCATACCCAGTGATTGATCCACCCCTGCCGATGATTTCTCCAATAGAAAACCAAGCAAACAATTCTGCAGCAAATGCCAGATACATTCCCATCTCTTGTGCAGAAAGCTCTGATGCCTGACCCAACTTACTTTTCAGTACACCCAATTCCTGCTCTGAGTGCTGAATTCCTCCTGGAATCTTTGACATTTTCGTATAAAACCATTGCTTTGCCAATTTATCGGCTGCTACATCGTCTTTAATGACATATTCAGCATTGTTTTTCATCATAGTTTCATACTGCTTCACAGTCTCTGTTCGAGCAGCCTTGTACATGGGGTCAACTGCACGTTTGACACTTGATGCCAATTGTTTCAACCTAGAAGCCATTATTTAATGATAAAACGTCAATATCTGTTAACCCTGTTGTTGGCAGTGGGATCCCCTAGTGCTGTAGGGAACGCGATGACAATTGTTGGGAAGGGTGTAGTAGATATGCCACCAGCAAGAGATGTCAATAGTAAAATAATATAAAGTATAATAAAATATATCTAGTTGAAGAATAGTGGACAGATCACTAGAAATTGGTTTGGGTCAGATCGACTGTGTATCTTTTTTCTCTAGGATTGGTTTCAGCAGAGAATCTCACATAGTTTTGAGATAGACCCGCCAATGCATTGGTTTCACACACTCTTTGTTTTGGGAACATGAATTTCCATACTTGTAGAGCTGGTACGAGGGTTCAACCGTGCATGCCCGTTATTTGCAGTGCAAGTCGTTGTGTCCACAAAGCAAGGGGTTTTCTCACTCTCTCCAACATAGCCAGCAAACCCATCTTGGCGAAACGAATCTGCTCTAGATCACGTACTCAAATATCAAAATATATTGAATTCAACAGGGTAAGAGAACACCACACTCCAGGGATACATGTAAGGTGTTCTCATCAAGATATGGGTGGTCTTGGGTCAAGGCAAGACCATGCTGTTGCAGTGGTAACGACAGTGGGTTGCCCGTATTGTAAAAAAGTAAAAGATGTCTTGAATCAGACGGGTATTGAGTATATAGACGTTAATATGACAGATAGAGGCCAATATTTGCAGGCTTGTAAAGAATTGACTGGATGGGGTACAGTTCCATTGGTGTTTGTTGGTGGTTCATTTGTTGGTGGTGCTTCAGAGACCATCGAGTTAATACAGAATGGAACTTTCCATTCAATGGTAGAAAGCACAGGTGGGTATTCTACATATGACTCAAAGCTGTCAGATGCCCTGTTCTCTTCTGTGGCTGCATCTGCATCTGTGTCTGCTAGTGCGACAGAGTATTTTGAGACTGCTCTCGGTCTGAGAGAGATTCAGAAGGAATATCTGCATAGCATCGGATCAAATGTGAACACCCATGTTGATATAGAGGACCTGCGGAAGTATTCGGCTGACGATCCCCTGGTGGTGGAGAGGATGCTGAAACATAAGGTTGTAATCCAACAAGCACCAGGAAAATTTGTCTGGTCCAGTGGAATTCCTATAATCGCAGGAAAGGTATCTAAAACCCCTTTGAATGGACATTTTCATGTACAAAATGAAGCAAAGAATGTGGACGCTGTAGCAACGAGCGAGATGCTTCGGTTTTTGGCATTGATCTTGTATGATGAATACATGTCTCCAGATGGCTCAAAGGTTGATTACATAGGCTTGGTGAAGGATCCCCGATTCCGGATATATGTTGATGCAACGACAGAGTTACAAAGTGTTAATTTATCTGGGTTAAAATCATCAGAAGATAGAATGTGCTTCTGGATCAACATGTATAATGCTCTAATTGTTCATGCTTTAGCAGTGTTTGGACCAGCAACATCCACACTACAGAGGCTAACATGGTTTAGCGACGTCTCGTACACAATAGGAGGGTACAGATTCTCTGCAAATGATATAGAGCATGGAATATTACGTGGTAATGCACCAAGTCCAGCATCGCTGTGGAATATTCTTGGACTATCCACCTTTGCACAGCCCACATTTCCATCTGGAGACCCTCGGAAGCAATTTGCATTGGCAAGAGTTGATCCTCGCATTCATTTCGCACTCAATTGTGGTGCAAAATCATGCCCTCCAATCAAAGTCTATAGCCCAGACACCTTGGAGCAGGGGTTGAGTTCATCTGCAGAAGCCTTTTGTAATTCAGAGGTGGCATTTGATCCCAGTTCCAACACTCTTCTCGCATCATCCATTTTAAAGTGGTACGGGGTGGATTTTGGAGCAACCCAGAAAGAAAGAATACAATACCTCCTACCATATCTCTCAGAGGAGACACGTAATGAACTAGAACAAATCCCAGAGGAAAATCTTGATTCAATCCAGATGAAATACAAGGAGTACGATTGGTCAACAAATTCATATTGATAGTCTGAATTCATCTCTATGTAACCAAGGTACACGGAAGCCCAATTTCCTTCCGTATTACATACCTACCGTTGAGAGCAAGAGCCAAACGGTCATGCTCAAGGACATACCAAATCTGGGAAAATGACACCTGTAGCCCACACAGCTCTCTATTCATACCTTCAAGTTTCTCCATGAGCAAATCTCTCTTCTTGTTTGGGAAAACTACTATTCGTGCCAGAGTCATGTGAATGATGGAATCATGTGCAATAGTTTGCTTGGATTGTGGAAATGTCTGTTTCAACAATTGCCTGAGCTGGGCAACCTCTACCTCTGAGCTACCCAAGAGCTGCCAGCATGCCACAATATGCCCAGAGGATGTTATAATTATTCTCTCTAGGAAGGCTTTCATACTGCATCGCATGGAGTTCTTTTGCAATGGTGTATTCAAAAGTGATGACACAGCAGTAACCTCTTTAGTAATACCCTCTTCATCAGCTTCAATAGGGTTTTCGTGTGTACTTACGTGATACATAGTTGTATGTAGAAGATCTTTTCTTTGATTCCATATTTTCCCACCTGAATTCTTCAGAACAGGCACAAGAAACCGATCCAGAGCCTCGACCAATATTTCTGCAACATCCATACTCTGGAGAGGCATGACAAGAGCACGGACTGGAACATCCATAGCCGATTGTTTCGGCTCCACCATTCCATCAGATGTAATCTCAAACATATCTGAGAGTTCAAGTCCTTGTGTTCCCCCAGGAACGATATCCGAACTGGCCATCATCTCAGAATACACTCTCTGCCTCTCTTGGTTTTTCTCAGAAAGGGTAGAATCTCTTCCCCTCAGCATGTCCGGCACTGGCTCGCAGACCCTACCATATCGGGTTTCTTTATATATAAACTCATCTTTCTTACTTTCTCGAGTATGAGGAGACATGTGGCTTTGATAACTCCACAAGAGAATAATACCAAACATACATACTAGAAACAGGCAACATTGACCCGGTCCACGTACTGGGAGAGGGCGCCTCCTCCTCCAGCGCCTTGGGCCTAAACGCCAAGATCCACCTCCTAAAATCCCTGTAGGTTTCCACAGATTGCCCGCCTCCTGCTCAAACTTGGTTTGGGTTTTCTCCCTCGCCCAGAACGACCCTGTCTCAACTCTATGCCAGCTGATTGTCAGCCAGAACCACGCCGTGATTCATCAAGATTTCATCTTTACTATTTAAAATAATATACATTATATACTCTATCTGAATACATATAGGGTACACACCCAGCCCCATGTCGTATACTTTATTACTTGCAGGCATGCAAGTGGACATATATATATGTAGGCAGATTCAAAGTGATACTCTAGAGAAAGAAGATTTGTGTATATACCAGAAGCAATGATGAATATACATTTGATAAGGATACAAGAAGCATATGCTTTTCAAAATTCAAGGACGCAGTAAACATGCATTGAAGTCCTCACAATGTACTCGGCGCACCTTTCCATCTCTAAAGAAAGTAATTGTCAATATTTGAAGGACCTCAAGGTTTCCTGGCCCTATCCCTTCTTTGCACCATTGCGCAGGAATGTGTATGGGCCCTGTATTCATTGGCTCCAGCATCTTCTTCATGTGTGCTTGCAAAGCCAGTGTCACTGGTACACTGCCACATGTAGCATCTATAATGATTGGTTGACCAGATGCCTGGATGTTGCTCTTGGTGCTTCTTTTCTCCGGATTGTACAACCAGGCCGATCTGCTGTATTTAGGACCAACTCCTGTTGACCCTGAAAAGACAAACCAACTTCCATTCTTCAAATTGACCAACTGCTCTCCAAATAATGGGAGTGGAGACTCATCTACGAGATTAAGCTCTCTTGATTTGAAGTCAAATTCAAGAATAATATCAGTTACTACATTCTCCTTTGTTGCTTGACCGCCCAAGAGGAGTGCTTTTCTGTCAGGTACCTGAATATACCCCCGATCCTCTACTGCAATGAATGGAAACTCGATTTCCTCTGGGTTCCATGATTTTGTTCTGACATCAAATGAAAGAATCTTTGAAATTGTACTTGTATCTTCATCTCTACCCCCAGTCAAGTATACAACGTCATCTTCCTGATCAATAAGAATTGAAACATGGGTGCTTTGGTATTTTGGGCTGGGGAAGAATTCAACAGCAAGTGATTCCGAATCAAAACTAAAAAATTTGAACCTCTCCTCCATATATTCGTTACTACCAGAATAACACCAATATTTGCCATGCAGCTGCACTGTCGAGCATGATATAATACCACCGACATCCAGTGGTGTTTCTTCCCAAGTGGAGATACCAGGAGTACATAGGTTGAGGGTTAATGCAGCATGATTTGCCGCATGCCTACCATTCTCGAATCTGATGCCACCCAAGAGAATAATTCTGCAATTGCTTTCGTCATAAAACATTGATTGAAGACAATGATGCAGAGGCCATGGAAGCTGTTGCTCTGGTGGCATTCTCCACTGATGTGTCTCCATATTGAATACAAGAACCCTTCCCAGGTCAGTGGGATAGCCCCCAGCAAACCATAATTCATCTCGTAGAGATCCATCCGACTCTGATGTATATACTGCACGTACTCCACTCCCTTCTTGCATTCCAACAGGTGCCAACGAATGAACTTTGGCCCATGGGCCCCCAGCTGTATACCCTTCAAGGCCTTGCGTGGATTGGAGGTATTCGTCTATGATATCACTATTAGATTTCACTGACATTCTCGCTGGGGAGAATATCCATGCTGCCAGCAAACCGAGCATTGCAACCTGAAGTAACCGATCTTTCAGCCAAAGACAACTTACAAGTTGCCCTCTTCTCAGCAACAACCCAAGTGTTGCCATTTCTCATGCTGATCCTGCAATTATATATACTAGTATCATATAAAAGTCCTTTTTTCCAGCATCGCGATGTTTGAGAGACTATTGTACGTAGACAGAGTAACCGTTGTCAAACTTACGTAAGACAATATGTAGAGCTGTAGAGTACGTACTCTGTATACAGAGCAGTTTACAAAAATACCAATACAGAATACTTGTGATGATCTATGTATGATAAGAAAGGTTACCTGGCTTGATATCTGATATGGATCACTCATGGGAGATGCGCGGTTTTACCTACCCCACCTACCTACCTACCTGTACAGGTCTGAAAATATACAGGGTACATAGGGTAGGTGATCACCTACATATGAGAGATGATATCATGAAGACTGACCCAGTTCTACTCTACTCTACAGATTCATACCACTACATTTCTGTGCTTGTAGATGCACCAGTAGCAACCAATTGAGTTGGTGTTTCAATGACAGACAGAGAGAGAGTCTGGTGACCCTCTTATTCCACTGCTGCTGTGTGGATGCCAGAATACTAATACTTTATATCTGATCTACAAGTAAAATCGTAGTAGTGGTGGTAGAAGGTATCGTCATCAATCGATCTAGTCTCAAAGTCTCATACAGAGAAACGTACATTACCCTTGAGACATGAGCACAGCAAAGGGTGGCGCTTCTCTGCTTGGTTCACTTCAGAAATGGATCTCTAGTCCGACTGGTCCTAAAACAACCCATTTCTGGGGTCCTGTGGCCAACTGGGGGTTTGTTATCGCGGTATGTTGTGTGGCTTGTTTCATGAGACCCTCTGGTTCCTGTCTTTTCTCGCAAATTGATGGGTGCTTCCCTCTGCAATGTCATTAAATCGTAATCTCAATGCATCTTGGACGTTTTACCTGTCACATCTGAACTATACTCTGTGGTATTGTAGGGTCTTGCTGATAGTCAAAAACCAGCTGAGATGATATCTCCAAACATGACTGGAGCCATGTGTGTCTATAGTTTGTTATTTATGCGCTTTGCGTGGATGATTCAACCTCGTAACTATATTTTGTTTGCGTGCCATGCGTCGAATGAGGTCGTGCAGATGAATCAAATGAGACGTTATGTAGAGTTGCAACGCAGTGTTGCTGCAAGCACATAAATAGTTAGAGGGACTCTACTTGCTATTACGTTGGCTTTTTGTAATTATTGATAGTACATTGTAAAATACTCTCATGGTAGAGGCTCCTGAACGTTTCCAAGTCGATTCAAGTGGAGGTATGCATCAGTGCCATAGCCTTCCATTGAAATGATTGACAAATCTCCCCCAAAATATCTGGCATACAAACGAGATATAGGTAAACCATATCCATATCCAGCCAGAACAGAAGGACCGTCCGCAGTCTCTGGATCACTTTGGTCCATTTCTTCCAATGGGGATCGTGCTGTTGTGTACAAATATGTCCAAATCTTGGGAAGTCCTGATCTTGCAATACCTCCTCCCTCATCTGAGCACTTTATTGTGATGTCTTCTTCTCCTTCTGCTACAACTACTCGAATAGGAGGAGGTTCATGGTCTGCATCCTCATATCTATCATATACAGCTCTCAGGGAGTTTTTCACCAACTCAAACACCATGTGATGCAAATGTGATGGGACATACGGAAATGTAAACGTGGGATCTCCATACACCACAACTTCTGGCGCGTCTCCCTTTTCACGCATACATATTGTTCGTGCATCATCAATAGCATGCGAGCATATGACTCCAGGTGAGCATTTTGTATCGATAAGTCCAATGTGGTTTTCTTTCTGTGGTTCCATCAATGCAATATGCTGACCAATCAGCATTCTCAATCCAATACGAGACATGTAGAATCCATCCAAAAATTGATGAATGTCAGGCAAATCTTTCAAACCAATCGTACTGGATAGTTCCTTTTTAAGTTCTGCAACACCCATGGCCATGACAGGAACCACATTCTGATGCCTTGTGTAGATGTGCTTCAAAAGTTGTGTCAACTGCTTTTCATCCTCAACATCCTTGACCTTTGGGAAATTGCGCAAGTCTTTAAATGACTCGACATACCAATCCCGAACTTTTAACACATGTGGTTTGGCGGAAAGACCATATGGTAAATTTTCCAGTTCGGCAACTCTGTGAGCAAGCCTGACGGGCAGCTCGTTGTGCAAAAATTGTGCAGACAGTATCAACTGTCTTTCTATGGGCTTTGAGCCAAAATCAAGCCTACAAAGAATCATGATATGCGTTGATGAGACTACATGAAGGTATACGTGATGGTCTTTGCCCAAACCTAGATTGGAATTTGCGAACCCTCGGAGTCGTCTCTAGTAACAAAACCCATACACCACAAGGTACAAAAAAGACACGCACATATATTTCAAACTAACTCCTGTTTGTTTTTTCAGTGCAGATGCAAAAATATCGTCGACAAGTTCTTTCGGATAATTCTCACCCAGCCGGACTCCTTTCGTGTTGGCAGCATACGCTTGCCGAAGCACAGAATTCGACAATCGACTCACAGTAGCCATTTTATTATCATTTACTATGGAATTAACGCATGACCGCCATTCCCTAGGGCGCTTGGGTAGGGCACGTGAACAACGGCGATTTGAGGCGATAGAGTCCACAAAACTTCCTCTCCACTTGTAAAATCACAAAAAATTCGTTAAATTATTTGATTATTATGCCAATTGATGAGTGCTATTCCAGATTGCTAGATGACACGACTTGCCAAGGGCATTCTGCACCTGCCCACATGGGGATGACAACACCTTCACCAAATGTGTACGATTCTGGGACGATCCATGTTTTTTTTCGTAATGTGATGGTCTCTGTATTTCGATCCATCTTGTAGAAGTCTGGTCCATTGAAACTGGTGAAAGATTCCAAGTTTTCCAGAGCACCAGCAGACTCAAATGCATGGGCATACAGTGGTAATGCCACTGGTGAGCTAAAGATACCAGCACATCCACACGCTGATTCTTTTGCACCCTTTGGATGAGGTGCACTATCTGTTCCAAGGAAAAACTTTTTGCTTCCGCTCATAGCCGCGCTGGCAACTGCTTCTCTGTGGAGTTCTCTCTTTAGAATGGGAAGGCAGAATGCATGAGGTCTCAATCCACCAACAAAGAGGGAATTTCTATTCCATAGTATATGTTGCGGTGTTATGGATGCTGCAATATTTGAAGGGGCTTGTGCTACAAACTCTGCAGCATCTTTTGTTGTAATATGCTCCATGACGACACGTAGGGTAGGCATGGTGTCTAGGAGAGGTGTCAATACCTCTCGAATGAATACAGCCTCTCTATCAAAAAAATCAACACTTGGATCCGTTACTTCTCCATGAACAAGAAGAGGCATATCAACCTGCATAGGCATGCATTTTCTAGTATGTAAATTAGATTCAAAAATGCATGTGGTTGGTATGTCTGGGTGGCGCCAGTGACCTCATGCATGGCAAGAGATCGTTTCATTGGCAGAAGAAAAACTCCTCTTGTACCACCCAGTAAGTATATATAGCCTCTGAATGGAATCATTGCCACTCTAAAATACGCATGAATACATCATACTTGTTGGCACGATTACGAAAGAGGCACCCAACCCTTTGTCAATGTCACCATACCTCTTCCATCGCTTTCAACGTCGCACCACATTTTTTCCAATCTGTCACTCCAGAATCACTATTAGTCGTTGCCCCGGCAGGGTACATTTTGTACGCCACGATACCTTGCTGTTTTGCTGTATACACATCTTCAGGTGTTGTGTTATCCGTTAAATAGAGTGTCATCAAAGGGAGAAACGTTCCAGAATATTCTTCTGGTACGGCATCCATGATTTTAGACTTGTATGCTAATGCTGCTTCCGTTGTCGTCACAGGAGGCACCAAGTTAGGCATGATGATTGCCCTACCAAACTGAGCAGCAGTGTGGGGGACCACGCTCTGGAGACCAGCACCATCCCGAACATGCAAATGCCAATCATCAGGCTTTGTAATCGTTATACTATCTAATGGCTGAGCATGTGTTCTGACAGATCGTGCATGATGACGTGGTCGTGTTTGTGAAGAGACATGCACGTGCCCTCTAGCATTCACTCTGGATGCCTCCATGAGCAGTGCTCTGTCGTGAAGGAATGATCTATATGAAAGTAATCTAGAAGACTGTAGAATAGACATAGTAAACTATGAAATACAGCAATCAGTATTGCAATCATCAAGAGACATGTTGCTCAAGCTCGTCTTTTTCAAGATGAGAGTGGAAACCAATTTTCAAATTTGAAATTCAAACACAACGGCCGAATGATTGGTTCTCTTGGAATGCACTCACACGTCATTACTAATACACTATTATTATCAAGTTAAGTCTAGCACGATGTTTGAAGCACGCTTGGATCAAGGAAGTCTGTTGAAAAAGGTATGTGTTGATTGTTGTTGACACGGTCGTCGTAACACCACGCACGCATCGGATCGAGTACCTTTGAGTGTGTTTGAGGTCGCTTTGTTATACGTATGATAATTAATGGGATACCGTGTATCGTTGTATCGCAGGTCACGGAGGCCATTAAAGACCTGATCGAAGATGCCAACTTTGAATGTAACAGCACTGGATTCAATCTTCAGGCTATGGATTCTTCTCACGTATCCCTTGTAGCTCTGAACCTGAGATCTGATGCGTTTGGACACTACAGATGTGACAGGAATGTAAGCATGGGTACGTGTGTTGTTTTGTTGTCGTGTTGGGTTGACTCGAGAGGGTTTTCAACCTCACTTTGTGGTCTCATGCAGGAATGAAGCTTGCAAACTTGTCCAAAATCTTGAAATGTGCTGCCGGTGAGGATATTATTACCATGAAGAGTGATGATGATGGAGATACCATCACATTTTTGTTCGAATCAAAGAATCAAGAGAGATTGTCAGAGTTTGACCTCAAACTCATGGATATCGATTCTGAGCAGCTTGGAATCCCAGACAGTGACTATGATGCCACCGTCAAGATGCCTTCGAGCGAATTCCAACGCATTTGCAAAGATTTGTCAACAATCGGTGATACAGTGCAAATCTCCGTGCAAAAGGACGCTGTCAAGTTTTCTACAAAGGGAGATATTGGAGCAGCCACAGTCATGTGCAGACCAAATAAGTCGGCAGACTCTGAGGAGTACACAGAGATTGATGTTACCAATCCAGTAGGTTTAAACTTTGCATTGAGATATTTGAATTCCTTTGCCAAGGCCACCCCACTCGCCAACATGGTGACAATCAGACTGTCCAAAGAGCTCCCAGTCCTTGTAGAGTACACTATTCCAGAGGCAGGTCGCCTTGGATTCTACTTGGCTCCAAAAGTTGACGAAGATATGGATGAATCATAATGTAGAAACAGTAATTCTGAGAGTGTACACGTGCATGTTTGTTTCTTTTCGCATCTCAAGATATCAGCGTCAAGGAAAAGAAAGATCTTTCCATGATTGTTGTATTGTCGTTTCTCATGTAATGTAGACTCTATATATAACGTCTCCACACCATTAGAAACCTGGCTGTAGCCCATACACTGTTGTTGATGTAGTGTCTACTGATGGATTGCATACTCAGTCGGTATGTGTGAGTGGTATGACATACGTGATAGCAAGGAGATTTCAACTTGTAGATTGTGCCCTTTGAGAAACCCTATATGTCAACCCTAATCCTACTTGAGACTCCCGCGAGGCCCTTCATGTCATGTAATCAATTTTACAAAAACCCTACTAAACTTATGAGACAATGTTGGAGGCAACTGTGACGGCGTTTCCTGATTGGGTTCCAACCGTGGGAATCCCACTGAGCGCCGCTTGTGGTGTCGTGTTTGCGATATTCCTGTGGTATCGCGTATCCCTTATCCGTGTTCGTGGAGGTGCTACTAGAAGTGGATCAGGGAGAGAATATTTATTGGAGGAGGAGCAACAGGGTGAAGGCGAGGTATGATGACGATGGTGTCGGGATCTTGGCGGAGGTACACGTGGCATGCCTTTGATCCACTATGGCTGTATGCTTGTTGTTTATATAGCAGTTTCTTTATATACGTTTGTGTCCGAGGTGGTACCGCCTTGGAGCGGGTGGTCTTCCCGCCCACTGGTGTCTTTGTGCAGTTGCCGCTGCAGACTGTTATCACGCTGATTTCTTTCCATGTAGATTGAGGAAAAGGCTGCTGATTTGCAAGATGCTATCAGAGAGGGAGCGAATAGTTTCCTGTTCACAGAATACAAGTATGTGAGTGTTTTCATGGCACTGTTCTCTGTGGTGATCTTTGTGTTGCTCAGTTCTGAAGATGGATTCTCTTCCACATGGAAAGAGGATGAAGCAGGGATCTTACGTGCCCCTGGATTGTACAATGGAATGTTTTCTACCCTTGCATTCATTATCGGTGCTGCTACGTCCATTGTCTCTGGATACTTGGGAATGAACATTGCAACCTATGCCAATGCACGAACATCGCTGGAAGCTCGCAAAGGAGTTGCACCAGCATTCATGGCTGCTTTCAGATCTGGAGCAGTCATGGGATTTTTGCTCGCGGGCAATGCCTTGCTAGTTTTGTACATTCTCATTATGGTGTACCGCAAGGTCTATGGAGATGATTGGGAGGGAATGTACGAGGCAATCACCGGATATGGACTTGGTGGTTCATCTATCGCATTGTTTGGCCGTGTTGGAGGAGGAATTTACACCAAGGCTGCAGATGTCGGGGCTGATTTGGTGGGAAAAGTCGAAAAGGATATCCCAGAAGATGATCCACGTAACCCTGCTGTGATTGCTGATAATGTCGGTGATAACGTCGGTGATATAGCTGGTATGGGAGCTGATTTGTTTGGATCTTTTGCTGAAGCGACATGTGCTGCTCTGGTTGTGTCTTCTGTCTCCTCTCTTGGAGCCAATCACTCCTGGGTGGGCATGTGCTATCCATTGATGATCACTGCCACAGGAATCATGGTTTGTATTGGTGTTACTCTTGTCGCAACAGACTTCTACCCGGCAAAGACTGTGGATGATATCGAATCAACGCTGAAGTATCAGCTCATTTTGTCCACTGCCATCATGACACCTGCCTCATACATTCTCACCATGCTTTCCTTGCCATCAGAGTTTACTGGTTTGTTTGCGGATGCTTCTGTTGTTGCCAAGAGTTGGCACATTTTTGTGTGTGTGGCGAGTGGAATTTGGGGAGGTCTGATCATTGGTCTTGTCACTGAATATTACACCTCCAACACGTATGAACCAGTTCAGGGTGTTGCAGATTCTTGCAAAACTGGAGCTGCCACAGACATTATCTTTGGTCTGGCTCTTGGATACAAATCTACGATTATCCCATGCTTTATGATTGCCATCTGCATCTTTACAGGATTTACCCTGGGAGGTATGTATGGCATTGCATGTGCTGCTCTTGGAATGCTGTCCACTCTGGCAACCTGCCTGGCAATTGATGCATATGGACCTATTTCGGATAATGCCGGAGGAATTGCAGAAATGGCATCCATGGGAGAAGACATTCGTGAACGCACGGATGCTTTGGATGCTGCTGGTAACACAACTGCTGCCATTGGAAAAGGTTTCGCAATTGGATCTGCCGCCCTTGTCTCCTTGGCCTTGTTTGGAGCATACATCACCAGAGCAGGAATTGACGTCGTCCATTCCTCGATTCTTGACCCTAAGATCTTCTCTGGATTACTTGTCGGCTCCATGTTGCCATACTGGTTCTCTGCAATGACAATGAAGTCGGTAGGAAAGGCTGCCCTTGCAATGGTGGAGGAAGTACGTCATCAGTTTGCCACAATTCAGGGACTCATGGAAGGAACGGGAAGACCAAACTATCGTCGCTGTGTTGAAATTTCAACGGCTGCCTCTCTGTCTGAGATGATTCCGCCAGGAGCTCTTGTGATGGGAACTCCAGTGGTTGTTGGTATTTTGTTTGGTGTCCAGGCCTTGACAGGAGTTTTGGCTGGAGCATTGGTATCTGGTGTTCAGATGGCTATATCCATGTCCAACACTGGTGGAGCATGGGACAATGCCAAGAAGTACATCGAGGCTGGTGCATCTGAGCATGCACGATCCCTTGGAGGAAAGGGATCTGATGCTCACAAGGCTGCAGTCATCGGAGATACCGTTGGTGATCCACTCAAGGATACCTCTGGCCCATCATTAAACATTCTCATCAAACTGATGGCTGTCGAGTCACTTGTGTTTGCTCCATTCTTCCTGTCACACACAAAGGATGGCATTTTGTTCAAGCTGTTTGGTTGATTAATGTGTCATGAATGTAAGTGTTTTACATCTTCTTCCTATATAAAAAAGAAATCTACTGATAGAAATCATCTAATGCCTCATGGCGGTGGCAAAATTTCCGAGCATGTTGTTGTGCACTGGATCAGCAAGGTGTTCCATCAAGTTGGCGAATGGTCCTTTCTGGGTCATCACAGCCTGGGCTCCATATCCAAACATGGCCAACATAGCAAGTCTTCCATTCTTAATCTCCTTCAACTTAAGTTCGTTCATGGCAGCCTCGGTCTTTCCCAAGTTGAACATGTTGAAGAACTGACCTCCTGGGTAGGCTGGGTTTCCGCTTCCATTGAAGGCATTCTCCATTCCCAAGAAGTACTGCCTTCCCTGGGATCCTGGGTAGCGGAAGTCCTGATATCTCTTAAGCTCAGCGAACTGCATCATCACGATCTCAACGAAGAAGAGGGTGTATGGGTCAACCCAGTATTTATCATAAGATCCCGCTGGTGGGATAACTCCAGAGCGGAACCAGACAGCCTCATCACCGGTCTGTGGGATCACACCCATGGCGGACAAGACCTCTGGAGCAAGGCATCCAGCAGCTCCAAGCATGGCCCAACGTCCGTGGATAACCTCGGAGTAGGACAACCATTCTGGGGTCACGAAACCACCAGCACCCTCTGGGTCAGACATACCGAGAGGATCAAATCCATAGTCTCCTGGGAGGGATCCGTTCAAGTAGGTCAAGGACTGCTCAGATGCAAAGTTAGCATACAATCCTCCAGCCTTCTGCACACGCTCAGTTGCCTGCAGATGTATCATACGTGAGAAATGAGAAATTCTTGCTCAAGAACACCGAGGAGTCGTGGTAGATCTTGACGCCCCATTAAGGCCATCCCTGGATGGGAACATCCATCCCATCGATGACCAGCACGATCGAATCCGTATCCTATCCTCTAACGAGGAGAGGTATCTCTCTTCGAGGCTTTCTCTCCGCTGACAACAGGACAGGAATTATCAGGTGCTCGAAATTTCACTCTGGGTACTCAATCGACGAATCAAAACACTGCCAGATTACGTACCTTGGCGAGGTCGGTGCTTCCTTCGGCACGCACCACCATTCGGCTTCCTCCCTTTCTGGAAGACACGGCCGCTGTGCGGGCGAGAGGAGTCTGAGACAAAGAAATCTGCATAATATGTCAACATTAGGGTCATTAGGTCACGATATGATGGCCAGGGTCGTATCGATCGGGAGGAACTGAGGTAAAACTCTCAGATGGTTGATGGCTGTCCAAGAAAAGAGATGCGAGCAAAGCCCACCCGATCTGTTTCATTCCACTAAACACGTACGGTGCTCAACATTGTTTTAGATTTATAGCAAAATATACAAATTATGATAGTGTTTGAACGAGATGGTCAATCGGATCTTGTTGCATTCCTTTGGATTTCATGTAGATTTTATTTTTTTTGCAATTCCATGTATGCAATATTGCAATATATATTGTATCCTGTCATTACAGGTTATATTACTATAACATACAATCAGATAACTCTTCTCTCAACACATGGAGTGCTTTCACCTTGGCTTGTCCAGTCATTGATATGCCATCTGCACTTCGTGTTGTGTATGTTGTGGTGGCACTGCAATGTTGCTGGACACCCCGTGCAATCATGCACATGTGCTTGCATTCACAAACGACGACTATATCTTCAATTTCTGTCACCAGTTCTAATCGCAAAATACCTTGCCAAAAGGCATCTGCTACTTGCTGGGTCAATCGTTCCTGAACCTGGAGCCTTTTGGAAAATCTATCAACTTGGTATGTGCACTCTCTATCAACTGAATCTATTGTGGCACTATCTATTGGAGAGGAGGAGTTCAAAAACATCACCGCAAAATGCCCGGAGAAGGGAAGAAGATGGTGTTCGCACTGGGATGTGAATGCAAACGTCTTGACAGCATAATGGCCCAAGGCATCATCGGCACTGGTTGCTGAGGACACCTCTGTTGGGATTCCAAGGACGGATTCGCCATGATTTCCGTCACCTATTTGGTCATCTGCTTTTATACTATTCAATATCGTAGTTCTGGGGGCTGCGTTCATGAAGTATCCCCTCGTTGAGTCAAGAAACCATGAAGCATAATTGGCAGCTGAAGCACGTGACTGGGCTGTTGTTGGGTCTTCACCAATGCTCTCGAGAAGAATGCCAACTGCCGATGCGATCAAATCTTTGCTATCTTTACTACGCATGCTATCATATTCTAATTCCATTTCTTCGTGATTGATCATGGAGCCTTCAGAAGGGGTGGAAGGAACTACTAAACCAAGCATGGCCTGGACTTCATCTATGGCACATGATGCTTCATCTGCAAATGCACCAGTTCGCTTACAATACGTATGCCTTTTCTGATGATGATGGTTTACTTTCATATTCAAGCTAGGATCAAGGTATTTTGTATACTCCCATGCGTCTATCAGCACAGCAACGCCTCCATTACAATCCACAGTGCTATCCACAACCTCCAACACAGCAGCACATAAATCATCACCTCGTTGCAAGCCACGGACAGATACGTTGGACACCACCCGAGACAGTTTACTTAATCCTACAATGGTCCCATTCTTTGGAATGTACGCAACATGGCATTTCCCATACATTGGAAGGAGTGTATCTTTATGGAGACAGGCAAAAGTCATATCCCGGACCAGGACGAAACCGCAGTGCGGCGACGTGGTCAAAATCTCCTCATGAAACAATGCATTCTTTATCAGGTCAGACGCATTTACTTGACATCCTTTTTTGTCCTTATGTGCCTTGTCTGCAGCTGCCATGGCCATCCACGCGTGAGCTACACGCTTGGGTGTGTCGAGAAGACCCTGTCGTCCAGTGTCCTCCCCACACCCACAGCCACTTTGAATTATCCTTCTGACTGCTTCTTCCATTAAATAATAAAAAATTGTACTAATGATAGTGACAATGTGCCAACGACTGGAAGATTTTCATGCAAGAGTGAGTGATGCATGGCCTGGGTACAGATTGCTGCAGCAATATATTCCTCCCAGAGAAAGTAGTATGCTTTGTTTGATGCCATATTTGTAGTCGTATTCGTCGTTTATCATATGTATCAATACCATGAACATGATAGATGCAAGAGTCTAGATCCCGAATGAGACGAATTAATAGTATCTAGTCAGTCAAAAATTCAAATTTTTACCCATGATTATGCATGAAATATCTCGAGGTTGGGGGTTCGATCCCCTCACGGGTCATTTACGGCGCTTGTTACATCCACTGCGATGTGTCGGGCCGTCACACTAATGATGCATCTCCGGTTACTCGGAGGCCTGTTCTTCAGGCTCGTTGGCGCAATGGTAGCGCGTGAGATTCCAATGCTTTTTTTCTCGACTTGGGTAACAACATGTTACGTTGTTGGAATGCTGCATCTCGATGGTGAGGACCTGACCCATGAATTTTTTCACCAGTTTTTGGTGTCACCCGGGTTCGATAGTGGATCGATCTGGATCAGGTTGCAGATAAGATAGTATCAGTAGAATACTATACATCACCAATGCCCCCCCAACAACCCTGTTTATTCCATAACAAATAAACTTAATCGCTACATTTCATTGCATTGCGTCGACATGGCTCAGACACTCTCCTCAGCTGCCATGAGCAGCTCAATGTCTTTTGCCCAGCAAAGACAAGGTCGCCAAATCACCAGAAAGGTCGTTTGCAATGCAGCTCAGGAAGCTGTTGACATGAAAAACAATGCAACAAATGCTACTGATCAGCCACTCCTTTTGAGAGCACTCAAGGGGGAGAAAGTTGAACGTCCTCCGGTTTGGATGATGCGTCAGGCTGGTCGTTACATGAAAGTCTACCAGGACATGTGCAAAGTTCACAAAACATTCAGAGAGAGATCAGAGAATGCAGATCTTGCAGTTGAGGTGTCTCTCCAGCCATGGAGAGCATTCCAGCCTGATGGTGTCATCTTGTTCTCTGACATTTTGACCCCAATCACAGGCATGAACATTCCATTCGATATTGTGGCCGGTAAAGGACCAGTAATCTTTGATCCAATTAGAACTCAGAAACAAGTGGACGCTGTTACTGATTTGGTTCCAGATGACTGCGTGCCATATGTAGGAGAGGCTCTCCGTAGATTGAGAGAAGAAGTAGGTGGAGGACAATCAACTGTTCTTGGATTTGTTGGTGCTCCATTCACCCTTGCGACGTATATAGTCGAAGGAGGAATGTCCAAGAACTATACCCACATTAAAGCTTTGATGTTCAGTAACCCAGACGTTCTCCACGGGCTGTTGCAAAAGCTTGCAGATGCAGTCGTAACATACATCAAGTACCAGGCAGATAATGGTGCCCAAGCCGTCCAGATTTTCGATTCCTGGGCAGCTCAGTTGGCACCAAAGGACTTTGATGTCTTCTCTGGACCATACCTCAAGTACATTATCAAGGAAGCAAAGAAGCAGTGCCCAGATCTTCCAATCATCCTTTACATTTCTAATAGTGGTGCTCTCATTGAGCGCATGGCAGAATGCGACCCAGACGTTATCTCTCTTTGCCATACTGTCGATATGAACGAGGGAATCAGCAGAGCAGGCAAGCAGTTTGCCTACCAGGGTAACATGGATGCTGGAGTTCTCTTTGGAGACAAAGATTTCATCACTCAGAGAGTTCTTGACACCATCAAGACAGCTGAGGACGAGGGAGTCAGGCATATAATGAATCTCGGACATGGAATCCAGCAGGGAACTCCAGAGGAAAATGTTGCCCACTTCTTTGAGGTTGCAAAAAGCGCACGTTACAGCAACTAACTGAAAACACAAAACATGAGAAATAGAGAATGTAATAATTTGCTATTTAGAGCTAGCTCCCCAAGGTGCAGCTCCTTTCTTTTTAATGGATTTAGATCGACTATCAACAGGAAGCGGCGCCTTTAATACAGACAACTTCCCACCTGCATTACTTGCCACTCCAGCAAAGGTACCCTCGTTCTGCATGTTTATAATCTTGGTAATCCGATCCTCTTCCACTGCAGACTGTTTCAGACGAGCACGCTTCACCGGCTTTTCCAATCTCCCTGCATACAATACAATGCGTCATGTAACGCCCACAAAGAGTCCTAGCACCTTGCCAGGTACAAGCAGTTGCTCTACTCTCTACTACACACGTGGAGTAACCATACCTTTTTTCGTCACTCTACCCGCTTTCCCATGTTTATTTGCAGCATTCTTTCTACCACCACTTGCTTTCTTTTTCCCTAGATTCTTTTGCATGATGATTTCAATCGACGAGTTGCATGTGACAATGCACGACGACTGACACTCTCTATGAGGTGATTAGAAATACGAATACAATCTCATGTATTATTTTTTCAAAGGAATGATACATACAATCCAGCAGAAGGAAGCAAGAGATATCTTTTGATGATTTCTGTGACATGACAATATCTCTAATCAGAGGTCTGGTCCCATATTTCTTTCCATCTTTCTTTTTGATCCAAAGGTCATGATCGGTCAATCGATCCTACTACCCTACTACTTGTAGGATGATATTGCGAGATAGATACCATCGATCGATGGATGGCATGCGAACCTCAAACGTACAGTCTACGCGTAGAGTCACTGAGTGAGATCAACCGAGTCTTGAACGTTTCTTACTCCTTTTGTAGTTCCAGATCAACACGGTGAATACATTACAATTTATATTATAGTGCATCATAGATTTGATTACTGTATGTAAATCATGGTGATACATGAATACCATGCACCAGGTCGTACCATTGTGTGACGCTATAATCTGACGATATCTCACACTGTTGCTTCAGTTTCACCCCACTCTACGAGGGTTCTTGTGAATCACATCAGTGATTATTATTCTGAGGAAATTTAATAGACAATATGGTGGAAGAACTGGATACGACACGTTCTCCCACGGCTCGGGACGGAGATGGAAACTTGGACTCTCTCGCTTCCCAAACGTTGTCACATTCACTCATGTCAGCACCGTTGCAGAGTTCGTCAACTTTGCACATAGTAGATGACTGTCGAAAACAACTGGCTGATCTTCGGAAAGCTGTCAAGGAAGTAAAGACCTACAAGGCAAAATCAGTAAACCTATTCTCCCAGGCAAGTGAAGTCGTTGTGAAACTGGATGACATTATATACAACCGCTCCATAGATATGCACCAAAAAGAGCAGTTGATTCATAGACTTGGACCAAAGGCATTGCTTGCCTTGGATAAAGCAGAATCTGTGTTGAAAAAGTATGGAAATCTGAGTTCTCTTAGGAAATTGAAGACATCTCTCTTCTCCTCATCTGCGGTCGAGAAAGCGTTTGAGCAGGCCGGTGAAGAAATAACAAATGTTTCATATCAAACAGGACATGCGTCCAATATGCCATGGAAGCTGCCTGCTGTGCAACAATCCATGTTGGATCGGCAGCAGCAGATTGTAGAACCTGTAAAGGTAGACAATGATAAGCAGGGGAAACCTGCCGATGCGAATCTTCCTGCTTCGCCGCAAGCTTTAGAAAGCGATCCCTCAGATCTGGCAGGAAGTCAGACGTCAAGCCAGGTGCTTCATTCGACATTCAGCACTGCATTGATGTCTCAGGAACCCTCCACCGCCCAAGGGCATCGGTCAAAGACTGGTGGAGTTGTAACGATTTCAAATTTAGAGCAGAAAACATTGCGTAATGGATCAAGACAGTCCAATTTTCAAGCGGCAGAAAGCATTGCCTTTGATTGGGAAAACAATGAGGACTCTATAGATAATTTCTTATGGATCTCGTCTTCACGGTTGATTGGTTCTGAAAAGCTCAACGTCATTAACATTTCTCTAGAAGTATCAAAAACTGTGCATGTGGACGTATCTTCTATCCAATGCATGCATTATGATACCAGAGGGGTGATGTGGACAGGGCACAAGAACGGGCATGTGACTGCATGGAATGTCCATTCCCAAAAACCTTTTTGTAGTTCTGTGAGGGTGAGCTCTGGCGTGATCAAAACGATAACTAGTGATGAATCTGGCACAGCATGGTGTGGGTCGGATAAAGGAGATGTTAGGAGGTTGACATTGTCTGAACAAACTATGGATGGAGGTGAAGTGTTGGGATATGAACTTGTGGTGCTTGGTCAGCTGAAGCATTCTGGCACTGGCACGCCTGATATATCTGCATCTCACTCAGTTGATAGTAATGGAATGGTCGTGAATCACCGTGCAAAGGAAAAAGCGCATAATGGCCCAGTGTTCTCAATACTGGCAGCAGCAGGAAGGGTGTGGACAGCTGGTGGTACTCCTGCCTTTTTATGCTTCAAGGAATGGACACAGAGAGGAGAATTTATGCTTAAAAAAGACCTCAAGGTCACCGGAGCTATTGTATCAATGAAATTAATCAGCCCATTTGTCTTGGTAAAGTCGCATAGTGCTGGTCTTTCTACTGTCACCTCGATGGGAGGAAGTGACGCCTCATCCCCAGCGATTGAGGTGAGACAACAGTATCAGGTATTAATGGGATATGCTAACGGAACTGTTGGTGTGTGGGGACCCGTGAACGGAGTTCTTTGTCAGATTCTTAGAATTGGTCGGCGCTGTCCTCCTGTTACAGGGCTTGCCATCCTGGATGATCTTGGTATGATTGTCACGTCACACCTTGATGGAAAGCTTCGAATCAGAGTGCCTCCGCGAATAGTCGACAGAGATAGACTATCTGTCATGTATACTGATAAGACTGTCTCTTCTGTGAATTTGAACGTGATTGAAATTGCAACATCAGATTATGGAGATTCATTGGTGGGTGTGTATGCACATAAACAGGGCATATCCTACGTAACTGCAAATGGAACAGCAAGGTATATGAGTAATGACATCTTGGCTGACGTGTTGCAGCAACATGGTAATAAGAACTTGAGAGGTCTTGGTAACAAACTCAGCAATTGTACACCAGACTGGGCATCCAAGTCCCTCCAAGATTCCCAATCATATGCCTCAGATGATAGCTATTCTATAAAAACAACGAGTTTGTTCCCACAAGATGCATTCCAGTGGATGATTGACTATTCTGATCTGGTTCAAACCAAGGTCATTGGGGAGGGAGCTTTTGGAAAAGTATATCTTGGCAAATGGCACGAGACAGATGTGGCGATCAAAGCATTGACATCTCTTGGGGCTCTGGGAATTGCTGCTGGTCAGATTGCATCGTATGCCACTGAAGCAGATGTGAAGGATGCCCTCAAGACACTTGAGCGTGAAGTAGGATTGATGGTGGGCATGAGACACCCAAACGTTATTTTATTCTTGGGTGTCTGCCCAGATCCTCCCTGTGTAGTGACTGAGTATTGCTCCAAGGGATCTCTCTATGATGTTTTGCTCGAGGCAAAGGAGAACCCCTTGCTTGCGCGTTCATTGACGTGGTATAGAAGAGTAAGCATGATGCTGGATGCAGCCAAAGGAATGTTATATTTGCATTCACACAAACCAACTATTATTCATCGAGATTTGAAATCTCCCAATCTCCTAGTGGATGGTAACTGGACAGTAAAAGTGACGGACTTTAACTTGAGCAGGCTTGCAGATGTGGCAGCGCAACCAGGTGTCACATCATCTGTGGTTGCAAATAATCCTAGATGGCATGCCCCTGAAATCATCCGTGATGCTCTATTTACGAAACCAGGTGATGTGTATGCATTTGGCCTGATTATGTGGGAAATGATATCATGGGAACTTCCCTTTGATGGCCTCAGTTCCTTCCAGATGATTCTCTTCATTGGTGATAAGGCTGGTAGACCACATGTTCCAGAGGAAGATGAGACAAATAAAATAATGGGAGGCATATTTACCGGATATCACGATTACGTGAAACTCATGATAGATTGCTGGGATCAGGATCCAGAGAAGCGCCCAAGGTTTCCAGAAGTCATATCTAGACTTAGGAGTATAATGGAAACATTCCCAGAGTATGGTGGGTATTCCGGAGATTATATTGTGGAAGATGAGCAACATCACGTGAGCGATGAAGGCACAGGCATTCCAGATGCGACTCCCCTGGAGATTCCAGTCCAGCATGCACCAAGCCCACCAGAAGTTGTCCCACATGCACCAAGCACCCAACCTATCAGTCCATTTGATACTAACATCAGTCCATTTGATGCACCAGCATCCGCGCCATCTCCACCTGCCCCAATTGCAAGCCCCTTTGACACCACCACAGGGCCGTTGCAAGACCAACAACAAGAGCAGAATGGAATATCCCAAAGAAGTACGACATTGATTGATAGTGTTTCTGAAACACGGCGTGGACGAATCGAACAATAGTAGACGAATCTTCAAGACTACATGCATATGCATATAGTAATCTATGCATAGATTGCTTTTTTGATAAATAACATTTTTCTTGTGAGATTGTTTTTCGTTTGAGAGGCATAAAGCATGCCGCCTCCACCTGGCCAGTCCTCTTTCAGGCTTTTATTTTGCCTTTAAATCGCTAAGAATCAACTCTTAATTTACTACCACTATACCAGGTGCGACAAATGGATATAGGGCAGGATTCTCCTGCACCGACGGCTGGCACGAATTGTGATTCGTCGGCGTTCCATCGAACAATCTTGACTGTCTTCACTAAACATGCAGATATTCTCTCACAATGGCTGGAGAACAAAACGCTTATGATGCCCGTGCCTTCGACCAGAAGATGCAGGAAGTGTACGTGATTATTTCTTTGTTTTCTCGTTTGGCATGAAGACAGTGAACCGTTTGAGCGGGAGGGTGGTGGCTGCTGCCTCTGCTGTCTCTTTTATTCTCTGAGGTGCTTTTTAAATGTCATGTTTTATTCATTGACGGGTGATCTAGACTGTATCTGTTTGAGATCAGTCATGGTGCTGGTGAACATGTGCTGACCGAATCTGGCGTCTTGACTGCAGAATGTCCGAAGGTAACGAATTTTATACCGAATGGACAGAGAGTTACGACTCTTTTGATCAAATGAACCTTCATGAAAACCTTCTGAGAGGAATCTATGCATATGGTTTCGAGAAACCATCCGCTATTCAGCAAAAGGGAATTGTTCCTTTCGGCAAGGGACTTGATGTGATCCAGCAGGCTCAGTCTGGAACAGGAAAGACTGCCACCTTCTGCACTGGAATCTTGCAAAACTTGGATTTTAATCTTCCAGAATGCCAAGCTCTTGTGCTGGCTCCAACCCGTGAGTTGGCCCAGCAGATTGAGAAGGTGATGAGAGCTCTCGGAGACTACTTGAAGGTCAAGTGTCATGCCTGTGTTGGAGGAACCTCCGTGAGAGAGGATCTCCGCACCTTGCAGTCTGGAGTCCACGTGGTTGTTGGAACTCCTGGACGTGTCTATGATATGTTGCGTCGTCGTGCCCTTCGCGCTGATTCCATCAAGATGTTTGTTCTTGATGAGGCTGATGAGATGCTCAGCAGAGGTTTCAAGGACCAGATTTATGATATTTTCCAGCTCCTTCCACCAAAAATCCAGGTTGGAGTTTTCTCTGCTACTCTTCCACCAGAGGCTTTGGAAATTACCCGCAAGTTCATGAACAAGCCAGTGAGAATTCTTGTCAAGAGAGATGAGCTTACCTTGGAAGGTATCAAGCAATTTTATGTGAATGTTGAAAAGGAGGAATGGAAGTTAGATACTCTCTGTGATTTGTACGAGACTTTGGCAATCACACAGAGTGTAATTTTCGCCAACACTCGCCGCAAGGTCGATTGGTTGACTGATAGAATGAGAGAGCGTGATCACACTGTCTCTGCCACGCATGGAGATATGGATCAAAACACCCGTGATGTCATCATGAGAGAGTTCCGCTCCGGTTCATCCCGTGTGCTGATCACAACAGATCTCTTGGCCCGTGGTATTGATGTGCAGCAAGTCTCCTTGGTCATCAACTATGACTTGCCAAACAACCCAGAGAACTATCTCCATCGCATCGGTCGATCCGGACGTTTCGGAAGAAAGGGTGTGTCCATCAACTTTGTCACACAGGATGACGAACGCTTGTTGCAAGACATTCAAAAGTTCTACAATACCGTGATTGAAGAGCTTCCAGAAGACATTGCTGACCTTGTATAGATTTTTTATTACACTTGTTAATTTTTTTGATACTCAAAAATTTGTTTCATCATTCATCTATATACGTTGCTATCGCTGGAGCACTGAGAATTCTTCCAACCTCTCCAGAGACCATTCTTCCAATAACCGTCGCTCCCTCTCTATGAAATCCTGCAGTTCATCTTTGGGCACATTCTTCAATCGATGTACCGAGTCATCCAATCTATCCTGCAATGACTTGACCTGATCAGCCATGATTCTAAAAAAAGCCACAACGTCTTCTCGACAAGGTGGCCCTGTCCCTTGTTCTTCAGACATCCTTCTGACAAAAAACAGGACACCTCACCTCTCCCGTCCCATGACACGTTATATATATCTCACTCACTCTAAGCTGCGTATAGGAAACTCAACACACCCTGTTGTAGTTCGATGTATATCACAAGAGGTGAGCAATCACAGGAGAGGATCCGTCATCCAACGAACAAATGAGTCACGACACCTGGTACCTTTGATTAGTATCTTCGTACCATGGAGCATACTATTATATTTCAATATAGTAAATAAAGTGGTTGCGCTTGGTTCCATCCGTCACTTGAAATTCAAAAAAATCCAACATTTCCAAAATCCCTCTTGAAGAAAGAAATGTTTCTGCAAACCTCTTAAAGTATATAGAATAGACTATTATCATCATACATTAATATAAATAGAACAATAATAGGAACATGGATCAGGCAAAGGAAGCGCAGGTGATGCACCAGGTACGCGTAGTTGAGCATGTCCAAACAAACTCCACATGTTGTCTTATTTCCTCTGTGTATAGATTCAACATGAAATGAATGCTGCATTTGTTCAAGAATTTTACCAAACAGTCAGAGATAAATGTTTCAAGGCGTGTGTTACCAAGCCTGGGACGAGCTTATCGAATAGTGAACAGCAGTGCCTTGCAAAGTGCTGTGATAGATACCAAGAAGCTACAGAAATTGTGACAAAGAGTACACTTGAAATGTCTGGGATACAATAGGATATAACAGTAGTATGTACTACTAGAGTGGTTTCTTTTTAATGCTCCCAGGCTTTCTGGGATATGTTTCAGGAGTAGGAATGTGTTTCTTCACTGTGAGGACAGTGAATGTGGTACCACTCGATGGTGCCGAGTATGTATCTGTCCTCATAGTATTTACATCACCTCCCATCGTTTCAATAGCCTTCTCGCCCTGTGTGATTTCTTCCTCTGGCCGTGGCCCTTTGGGAGCTACCCAGTGACCACCAACACGGACACATGGGAGACACAGTTCAGCCAAGACTCGCACCTCTGCGACTGCCCGGGCAGTCGCAATGTCATACACTTCTCTATGCTTCTCATCCCTCCCTGCATCCTCTGCTCGAGACCACACCACCTCGACATTATCCAACCCCATGGCCTCCACTGCTGCTGTCGTAAATGCACATCGCTTCTTGAGTGAATCAAGCAAGCATACATGCCACAGTGGCCGGGCAGTGGCAAGGACAAGCCCTGGAAGACCAGCTCCCGATCCTATATCTATAACCTTGGCATGTTGTCCATATTCCAGGCACGCATCAAGTGCAGGGAGTATTGCCAGACTATCATTAATATGCCGTTCTATAGCCTGTTGCCTATCCTGAATAGCTGTCAGGTTCATCCGTGTGTTCCAATCCAGAAGAATATCCAAGTATCTATCAATCTTACCACGCTGCGATACCTCCAGATCACTGTACGTCTGCACACTATACCAACGTTGCCTGCGCTGTCTTGGAAACAGAGACACGGGCACGACACCCGATCGTGATAACGCCATTCTCATCTTTTAGTCTATTATATTCTTCGTATAGGGTTTACAATCGATCAAATCATCCATTCCCCTTGCGTGCGTGCGTGCTTGCATGTCTTGCATGTCATGCAATACATAAAAGCAATCTATCCAGTGCTCGACGATGATAGAAATATGTATGAGAATCCTCTGTTGTAGGCAGTATATAAAAATTCCATCAATCATGTCGTGACAGATCTTTCCATGATAGAGTGGGATACACCTTGGTCACCACCCTTCCTTGCAATGTAGCATATGGAACTGGACCATAGTGTCGAGAATCTGTTGAATTCAACGCATTATCACCTTGTAACCACACGTGACCCTTTGGAATATGAACACAGCGACCATCTCCTTCAATACAGACAACATCACCCTCCAGACCCAAGACTCTCTTGCACACACTCTGTCGAGGATTTTGTATACTCTTGGCAATCACTACATCACCCTTTTGTATTGGTCTCTGTCGTATGATGGTACATGATACCATACGTTCTACCAAGGCAACATCTCCTGATGGGTTGAAGGTTGGCATCATGCTAGGACCTACACAGACTGTTAATTCACAAAAGCATTCTCTACACATGTACGCAGCAGAGAGTGCTTTGAGAAAATACGCAGCATGATGTCGTATATGATTCATTTCATTCCATCTTTTATTTATTTCAATATATGTATACGAGTATAAAATAAATTTACAACAACAAACATGATGCTTGGAAGAGAGTATTTGTTTGTGTTTGATAGCTATAACAACATGCTATCTTGGTTTGACCAAGTTCAAGTGACAAACACCCCCATCTTCTTCTTCTTCTTCTTCTTCTTCATCATCATTACAGCGAGCGAGCGAGCTATCTTCAAATACTCATAGAGAAGAGCAAGACAAGCAAGACAAGCAAACCATGTATCATCATCAAGGGGTTCTACTCCGTTTGCGTGTATCGTTGAATATTCCTGAATAGGCCACCTAGGTGGCAAACACAAGCACAGCTGAACAATGGACTTTCTTTCCAGGATGACACATACATTCTTTCATGAGATGGTGTGGTTTCCGTCTGGATTGGAATGCGCCAGAGATTCCCACCCCATGTTGCTCCTCATCTTCTCCAAGAGTTGAGTGACCACATGTCAGAGTTCCACCATGAGCGAGTTGGCGTCACAGACATACTCTGGATTGGGTATATACTTCAATTTGAATAGACCTACCGTGAGACTGTATGTAGATTAGATTCAATGTATTATATCCCACCATGTGGGATGATGAAGATGAAATCTTGGCAATGCCATTGCCTCTATCTGAAATGTCCATCCCATTGACTGACTGACTGGATGGGATGAGGTCTAGGTTGTTGGGTTATGGCTGGATGAGTGAGTGAGTCTTTCAAGAAGAAACGGTTTGGAAGATGCTACGATTCTTTTTAAAAGTTACATTGTTTCATACATTGGATTACATTTTGTAGTGCATACGTTTGAGATACCAGGGTAGAGGAGAGCAGTTTTCTGCATGCATTAGTGCATTTGAATCTCTTCCTGTTGTGCGTTTCTCTGAACAGGAGACGGCGTGGAGGTCTCGTATTTATGTAGTGCAAAGTATTATATATAGAATTTATACGACATACATACCAGTGGCTATACGACGGCATAAAGGTGACCTACTGGTATCAAGGATAGGATGGCAAAAAGTCTCCGTAGTAAGATAAAAAAGCATTTTAGGACTATAAAGAAGAAGACGGTGTCGTCTAATTCGACGTATCAGTCGAATGAAGAGAAGAAGGCAGCTCTCTTGGAGTCTATTGTGCATGCACCAAAGCCTGAGAGGCCTGACGGGGCCATGACTGGGGATTCTCTGATGGATGATGATATGGAAGTTGAGCTGACGACAAAGAATCCTGCGAAAATTGCTCGAAAATTGCGGGAGAGGCGGTTGGCAAAGTTGAAAGGGAAGCACAAGGCGAGTGGTACTGGTGGGAAGAAGAGCAACCCACTTGCTGGAGCAAATCAGTTTCATAAAAGGAAATCGAAAAAGAGGAGGTGAATGCGTGTTTCGTTCTTCTTTCTGCTTTGCATACTATATTTCATTATGTTTATGAAAAAAGAAATGACAACAATACCATCTATGGAGGAATGTGGATGGGTTCAAGTTGGACAGCCCATCGATTCATTTGGGGCTTTTGGAGGTGCTTGGGATCCTTGACTTTTCCTATGTCATCTAGAGAATCAAGAATAGAATCTAATACTTTTTTCGCTGGATCTATTTCCCGACCACCACGGAACACGACCGAAACTTTGAGAACCTGATGGTTTTCCTGTAAAATTTTCCTTGCAGATGCCATCTTCACCTCTAAATCGTGTGGTGCGATATGACATCCTATCCGAATCTCTTTTGGAGAAGCAAGCTTTTTATGTTCCCGTGTAGCCCGTTCCTGGGCCTTTTGTTTCTGTCTCATTGAGTAGATCATCTTTTCCCACGACACAATCCGAGCAACTGGTGGCTCGGCATTCGGTGATGCGAGTACGAGGTCCAACCCTAGACGAGTTGCCTCCTCTCTTGCTTCTTGGAGTGGGAGAATTCGTGTTCCTCCTTCTTCTGGAAAGACAACCCGCAACTGCTTTGCACGGATTTGGTCATTTTTGAGTGGCAACTGCACCTGTGCTTCCTTCCCTTTTGATCGCTTTGAGCGGCCATGCTGCATTGGAACAGTAGCAAAATACTGCTTCTCTACAAAACGAAAGGAGCATAGTTCACCCAGATGACCTGTCATGGTGGCTTCACCATGTGTGTTTGTGCTAGAGAGGGACACTATCAGACGAGACAGCAGCGATCGACGCATCATGATGCTTCTTGTTGTGATTTATTCTTCTCTCTTCTTCTCGTAGCCCTTGTTTCGATCTCTTTCCTCCGGCAGTCCTTGTAACGGGAAAACACGTCAGTACACTCTGACGAGTTTTTCCCGTGTTTTTCGATACACGAGAGAGACGCTGTGTACTCTGTTGAACATTCACTTTGCAATAGGACAGACATGAATGATTAGATACATGTATTATTTTGGGATGGTATTTTTCTGAGACTCGCCAATGTGGCTCTTTTACATTCTTCTTCAAGCAAGAAGAAGCCTTGAAGAAGAGATTAATCAATCAGTCCTGATGATGAAGGAATCCTTATTCTATACTACTAGTATGTATGTATGTATATTCCAGTGATGTTTCAGAAGTCCTCAAGATCATCTCCACCAAAAAGATTGTCCAGTGCAGTTGCTGGCTCATCTGCTGTATTCTTTTTAAGCAGGCGACGACCAAATGTCTTGACTGGGGATGTCTTGGCTGGAGATGCCACCATGTTTGTATCTGTATTTTCACCTTGTGTTGGCGAGGCATTTTCCTCATTACTAGGTATATCTGCAACATTAGTATCCTGGACAGCTTCTTCTGGATTTTCGTCAGCGGGTGATGGCTTGTGTCGCTTACGAAGCATCTCTAGTGCCTTTCTCCTCGCCTCTGCTTGGGCAAGATCCAAAGCTTTGGGATCCTGGTCATCATGTTCTAAAGCCGGTATTTCTTTCTCTTTGTGGATGACTGGACTGGTTGTGACATCTCTGTCTTCGACAGAGAGCCCAGAGTGTGAGGGATGAGGTGAGTTGGTCTCGTGTATTTCTGCAAGCATATCGTCAAATGCCTTCTCGACATCCAGCGAAGGCTCGCCAGATCTCTCTTCAGCGGATCCATCTTGATCTTGATCAGATGAGTCATCATCGGACATCTCATCAGCAGGAGACCTTCTCTTTTTAGATGATTTGTCGGTGTCTTTCAAACACCCCAAATTTTTCATGTGATTTTTTATTTGTCGCACAGTGAAACCACCTCCAAGCTGCTCCTGTACGGTCTGACACATTTTCTTTGTTCCTTGATCAGCATATCGCTCGGCAAAGATGAAAATCATATTCTTCTGCCTCTCTGTAAGCTTGCCCTTTTCTAGCCCAAGCTCTTTCAGCTTCCTTGAGATATGCACCTTCTTGAAAGCACCACCGAATTCAAACACCAAGGTGTCGAGACAGTCCTTCTTACCATTGCAACTTTCAAATGTATCAATCAAAATTTGGGTTTGTTCTTCTGTAAAGTGGCCAGGTGCTGGTGGGGCCTTGTAGCTGGCAAATCCTACCTGAGCTCCTTCTGGCATGTCAGACTGCATGGAAAGGTGTCTCTTCCAGTTGTATTCTTCTGCTATCGATTCAGCCACAGTAGGAAGCTTGCAAAACAAAATCTCAACAAAGGCAAGAGATGCGCACTTTTCCTTCATCTTGATTTCAATGCTAGCCTCGTGCGCTGCAACCTTTGCTTCATGGATATCCTTGCGCAGGCTTTCTGCCTTTGCATCGAGATCATCTTCTCCACAATGAAGGATCCTTATATTTTTTAGCTGCTCTTCGAGATCTGCTTGTTTTGCATTGGCTTCCTCGAGCTTCTGTGTTTGCTCTGACAGGTCAGGGCACAGCCGCTTGAACAAACCTCGTACTATATAGATGCAAAATTTCAACAGCCGTTTGTATTTTTCATTCTTCAAGACTTCACTGTCTGACATGATCTCATAAAGCGTTCGAATGACGCTCAATTGCCACAACATACAGTGCAAACCCATGCCACGAGGAGCTGGTGTGCTCACTCTTTCCAGAAAACTGAGGATTGCATCATTTGTCAAATCAGAATTCTTCCTGTAGCTCTGGAGCAGCCAAACGTAGAACTGAACAATATTTGGATGCGCACAGGCACTTCGAAGGCGTCGTGGAGCGTCAAACTCTAGTTCTTTGACTTCATATGCTGTTTCCTCCTCTTCCTCTTCCTCTTCCTCTTCCTCTTGGTCTTCCTCCTCATGCAAGTCAACCACAGCAGGTTCAGCTGGCTTGTCTGCATCTTCTATTGGGGCGGAAGGATCAGCATTTTCTGCTGGATTATCGTTGTCGTTCGATTGATCCCCGCCTTTGTCTGCTTCTGTATTCTTCTTTTTCCTCCTCTTGTGTTTTTTCATAGTTTTTGACACTTGGAAAGATCCTTGATGTGTAAGGCGATCCAATGTCATTAACACAACATGCAAAATTTCTACCAAGTGCACACCATGTGATCTTGGATGCAGGTGAAATTTATATTCTCTGATAAGTTGTGTGATAACATGCAAAAGCCCAGTTTTGTCATCATTATGGAACAATTTCCTTTGCAGTCTGTCTGCTGCCTGCCTGTCGGCCTCATTCCCTGCAACCCTTGCCAAGTCCAGTGTCATGAGCATTTCCCTCATAAGTGGTCCAAGAGAATACAGCAAGACATGTGATCTGTACGGCTTATCCTTATCTCTTGCCCTTTGAATCTCCTTGTCAATACAAATCAAGAACAAAACCTGGATCATATGAAATGCATCCCATCCCATGGTGGCACTAATTGATGAGAATGGTGAGCTTAGGTTTTGCTGAGGCTTATCTCCAGTATCTGCATCATCTCGCAATGCTAATGGTTCTCCACTCTTTTCCCGTTCTCTCCTGAGTTTTTCTTTCAATGCCCCTTCCTCTCGAATCCTAATGTATTTGGTACAAAATCCAACAAAGCGAACGAATTTTTCAAATTCAGATTCTTCCAAGCGACTGATATCGAGCCCTGGCTGAGCTTCTTTAAATACTTGGCCCACCAGAGGAGTATACGCATCAGTCAAAAACTTTTCCAGCAACCCTCGCTGCCATTCCATCAATGCAACATCCTTTGGTGTCACCATCACACCTGGCATAGTCTGTCTATTATTGTATCCGAATTGCTCCTTTACTTGTGCCTTGGCATACTTTTTGTTTGGAGCTTGGGACATTGGTGGTAGCTCCTTCACTGCAGGAGAGTGCCGAATCAATATGTTACTGGAATGGTCTTTGTGTCTTCTCATGAAAACTGCACCTGCAAATTGTTGTCTTGACGGTCCAAACCTTGCCACTGTTCTATTTGGACCTGCAGCCGGGAGCTTTGGCACAGCCTGGTAGGCCTTCTTCTTCATTCTCTCTCTCTCTGAGGCCTCAATTGTTGGAATTTCAGTAGCTGCAGTCACATCTGGTATATTCATCAGCTGATCGGCGGAAGTGAAATTGAACGTATTCAAGAAAATTTCTAGTAATGCTGACGATTGAGATTTAAAAGGTCTCTCACGTGCATGCTGTGCAATAGTCAGCAATAAATCCATCACCTCTGCTTCTTTGAATTTTCGAAGCAAATCAGAATGTACCCTTCTCCCTTCTTCCATCTCTATAAAAGAAGCACCATTCGGCGGCATAGAAGATGCGACCAAGTTTCTCAGAAACACGATGACCAATTCCACCAAAGAAGCATCTCTATCGCTCATCTTTGGATGTCGAGACAATGGCTCTGCCAACAATGTCATGATCACTTCTATAGCCCCGTCAGTCTGGGTAAAAGCCTCACACACTTGCACAATCATCTTATGTTCTTTATTCACAAGATTTCTGGCAATGTCTGGGGATGGCATCGTCAAGTGTGTGCATACTTTTAATGCATTATACACAAGCTCGTAGTCATCAGGGTATGTCACAAGGAGAGGAACTATATCAGTCCTTGCAAAGTTGTATTTTGCCACCGCGAAGAACGCAGGTCTCTCTTCTGTGTGATCATATTTGAAAAATCCTTGCAAGTCCTTCAGACAAGGAATGCAATCATCATCTTTAGAGTACTTTCTGGTGCCATCCTCAAACTCAACCCAGCGACCCAATCCTCCAGACGCGATCGACGCTAGTAGAGCACTGTCAAATTCCATATCAATTATTTATCAAAAGAAAAGCCACCTGTATTCTATGTAATATCACTCGTCTGGAATCGAGACCATTCGAGGCAACAACAAATTTTCAAATTTCAACTTCTCTCAAGAAGGTTCCCCTAAGCCCTGGACACCTGAAGGCGTTTTTATGTGACATATATAATCACATATATATCGTTTAATCCTGCAGCCTGTGTCGATGTAACACATGTAATGGATTCCTGTGTGAGAGATGTAATTGGTTTCAGCAGAGATCGAGTAAATTTCACTTTTTTTGGAATCCGTACATTTTGCCTAGCTGTCGGAAACCTCCTAAATATTTGACATGGTCATCTACTGGACAGGGACAGATCATTAATTTTCGAATTTTGCATTACAACTGTCCATTCTTGAGCTGACCAAACATAGCTTTGTCTGAGCACAAGAGAATGGCCAACGACTCTCATAATCTCCAAAGCTTAGTCAACGCCAAGGCTGCTTTAGATCTTGGACTTGTAAATGAAGATGATTATATTCGAGTAAAAGAGTCTTTCCTAAAGGCCCAGCAACTGCGGTCAGCCATCGATGCTGGGTTGCTGGAAGAAGGAGATCAGATTGAAAGTGCCTGGAAAGGATATGTATCAATGGTTCTCGGAGCCCCAAGCGAACCAGTGGCATCTGTTCCTGCAGTTAAAAAAGCGCCTCCAGCCCCAGCACCTCCTCCACCTCCTTTGATGCAAGCTGCTGCTCCTGCTGCTCCACCACAAAAGAAGGCACCACCTCCAGTAGCACCCCCCCCCCTCAAGCCTATTCCGAAATTGTCAGGGGCAGCAAAAGCCTCGTCAAATGGTAAATCTATGAGTGGAATTTCATTGAATGCAGCTGCGGTCGAGATATTTTATATGGTGCGATCCAAGAGTAAATATAGATGGGTGATTTGGAGAATCAATGATGACTCTACAGAAGTGGTGATAGAAAAGCTTGGGGACCCTTCTTCGACGTACGATGATTTCTTGAGAGAACTTCCACAAGAAGACTGCCGGTATGCCATATATGACTATGATTTCGTTGGCCCAGATGGGCAAAATCATAGCAAAATTGTGTTCATAAACTGGGCCCCTGATGTGGCAAAGGTCAAGTCAAAGATGATGTATGCATCGACAAAAGACTTTTTCAAATCAAATTTAGAGGGATTGTCCATAGAATTTCAAGGTTCTGATTTTGAAGAAATCAGCAGAGAAGAAGTAGGTTCAGCAGTCAAGGCACTGAAGAAAAATTATTAATAGTTGTCTATGTTTGACAACACGTCTTGTTAGAGTGCACTGTTTGAATTTGTACGATTTTCCCAATAAACGGAAAGTATAATAAAACATGTATCAGGAAAAAGTCAACGTTGCAAATCTAGTTGCTTTGCTCTTCATGCAGCAGAGTCAGAAGACACTGTTTCATCAGAAAGAGGCATCTTCCTGCTACTTCTATGGTGTGTTCTAGAGATAATGTTTGGCTTTCTGTTCTTAAAAATTTTCCCTCCGTCTCGTCCGGTACCCATCTCCTTGGGAAATAACAACCTAACCCAATGATGGGAATGCAGTCGTGTCAGCAACATTGATGCTTGGACCTCCACGAGCAGCTCCACGACCTCCTCCGCGACCACCTCTCCTGTCATCTCCTCCACGTCCACCTCGCTTGTCACCACCACGACCTCCTCTTCTGTCTCCACCTCTGCGATTCGTGGCACGCTTCTCCTCCTCAGACTGGACACGGAATCCAACATCCAAGATTTGGGAAATCTCTTTGCGATCCTTGTCCTTTGGTCCTTTGTTGGCACCAATTACTTTTGCGTGCTTGTCCAAAGACAAGTCGACAACCTCTTCTTGCTTGGCAAATGTCTTCATTCCAGCAAACTGGGAATCGTCCACCTTGAAAGCAGACTCTTTGGTGGCATTCAAGGCAGCCTTCTTCTCTGCCATGACAGCTTCGTACTCCTCAAGGGACATTTGCTTCTCTTCCTCCTGCTCTGACTCCACGACGGCATCGGACTCATCCTCGATTACCAGCTTGTCGTTGAGGTCCTTTGCCTCTTCACCCTCAGCCCCCCAGTTTCCTTTGCCCCCACCATGGCGTTTCTCGGTCTCATGACCACGTCCAGAGGCATCATGTCGATCATAATCCCTCTTTCCACGACCACCATGTCCTCCCTTGGCGTGATGACGCTTGCCACCATGTTTCTCATTGCGGCGAGCACCAGTATCCAAGTTGGCATTGGAGGAGCGGTTGTCACCCGTTCCATTCACTGCACGAGAGCCAGATCCAGCAGCCTTTTTCGCATTTCCTACATTACGATAAAGCATTACTTAGCACAATCAGTAAAAACGAAAGCTACGTTGCTCCGAGAGAAGTCCGTGACTTGTTGCTCCGGCGTAGGACGAACTTGAAGTTTCCGGCGGCAGCGGCCTCGACATACGAAACATTGATACATGCAGAATATTATTTATAGTAACGATGTAAGACACAGGAAACCACAGGGGCATTGCCTGTGTCGCACGCCACCACCGCACACCAAGTCAAGGACACACATGCGCCTCCCACGCAAAATCGCACAATGCGCTTGTTGAGAATACACATACGCATTCAATTACATACCATCGCTCTTTACTGTTTCCTTCTGAGCAACTGGAATCTTTGCAGCCAACGCTCCGGCATCCAAGGTACCTTCATCATCGAGGAGTGCAAACACATTTGCACCGGCAGCGCTCATCGTTGCCTGTTCTGTCTGATGTAACACAGGACGTTTGTATTTAATGATTGACCTCGATTATAATCAATCAATACGAAATGGATCAACCGGACACCGGACTTCTTTTTGGTTTTGTTGCCTGTTGATTCCTCGTAGGCGATTATGGTTTCATCTGTAGATGTCGTGAAAATTTCAATTTAATCCAGAGCGGAAACCAATTTCACTGGTCTGAACGTACCCCTCCTCTCGCTCCCTGTTTTTGTTTCTGTATCTCTATGAGATGTGAATAAAACAAAACAATTTAAATTTATATACAAAGATTTATGCTCTACGTCACGACAGAACTGGAGGATGACGTCCTTCGCCTGTCAAGGTGAATAATGTTTCTTCGGTACGTTCTTGTTCAGTTATTGATGGGTTCTGAGACGTTGTTTCATTTTATATTGATTATTGGATGATAGATGATGTCATATGTGCGTTTCCATGCGTGCGTTTCCATGTGACCACGTGGGCACGACCATGCCGAGGAAACCGCACGTCGATATGGTCTGGTTCGGTCCTTTATTTAACTGTTGGGTGGAATGATACACTTATGAATGTGTTATGAAAGAAAACCCATCATGTAAAATTGTCCTGAATCATCTTACGAATACATAATGTGCTGGCTGTGTAGGAGCCTATTCTGGCGTCGAAGTAATAAGTACGTTAGATATTATACGAGTGAAAATATGATAGTGTCTGGTTGTGGAGTGCAGAAGCAAGGTACTCGTTTTCAAATAGCTGGAAGGGGTGCAACGCATCGCTCAGTAGTACAGTGTGCAGCCAGTCCCAAGAAAGGGGCTTCAAATGGCCAATCGTCATTGTTGGACATCAAAGGGGTTGGTCCTGTGAATGCTAGCCTTCTTATGTCTCAAAGAATTACCTCTGTTGACCATCTCCAAGAGATTTATCATCAGATGTGTAGGCAGGATGCAAAGCAATTCCAGGAGTTCTTGCATAATGTCGTTGGTTTTAGGAACTCTGCACACAGTAGGAGTGTGGCAGATTATCTAGAGAATCTGGAATGGGATCCAAAGCCTGCTCGGGTGAAGTTGGCGGTTGAAGGTAACATTGGAGCAGGGAAGAGCACCTTTTTGGATGTTCTTTGTGATGGGACTCTGGAATTGCAGGACATCATCGAAATCGTTCCAGAACCTGTGGATGAGTGGCAAAAGGTGGAAACAGGGGAACAGTCTCCTGTGAACTTGTTGGACCAGTTTTACAAAGACCCAAAACGATATGCATACGCATTCCAACATTATGTGTTGTTAACCCGTATGCAAAAGGACAGAAATGCTCGGTCATCGGTGAAGCCTTTGCAGATTCTAGAGAGAAGCATTTTCTCTGATCGAATGGTGTTTGTGCGTGCCATGCACGAGGCAGGTTTTTTGGGGGATTTGGAGCTTTCCATTTATGATAGTTGGTTCTCAATGCAAATTGGTCAAGATAGAGCATTGACACCGGACGGATTCATTTATTTGAAGGCCAGACCTGAAACCTGTATTAAAAGACTGAGAAACCGTAATAGGAGTGAGGAAGCTGGGGTTGATGAGGCATATCTGGCAAACTTGCATGACAAACACGAGTCGTGGCTTCATTTTGGAGCTAGACAACTTGATCAATATGTAAAAGATGAAGAGAGTCTTTTGCAGACGGTATCTGCCTTACGACGCCAGGGACAAGCAGGACTTGATTTGTCTCCACAGTTGGCTGCACAGTCACCAGATGGGTTGAGTATCAGTATGGATATTCCAGGTATGGACCTTTTAAGGAGGCTGGATGTACCAGAGGCGATTCGTGATAGCATTGTTTTCCTTGGAAACTCAAATAATGGATCGAATGGCCAGGGTACTATTGATGAAGCTCTGTTTGGTGTCCCGGCCCTTGTGTTGGATCATGAACAAGAAGATATACTGTATGATAAAGATGCAAGGCAAGATTATGCTAACAAAGTGATGGCCTTTTCAAACTTTGTGAACTCTGCAAGAACATCAAGAAAGAGGATTGATGTCGAAAGTTCCTTGGAATACAATGAAGCTGAAAAATTGAGGGAACTTTTGAACGAGTACAAAATGCTGAGACAAAGGCACAGAAGAGATACAAGCGTCCTAGAGGGTAATTTAAGTGAAATAGAGAATACTCTGAGACGTCTCGAGAAATGTTGACTTTGTAAATATATTGACGTTGATTTAAATATTCGTTCGTGCTTTGATTGTAATACGTATCATTCTTTGTACAGCCCATGCTCTTTTATGTAGGTTATGACACTGTCAGGGACAAGCCCTTGGATGGACTGCCCTTGTCTCACTTTTTCTCGCACCTGAGTTGAGCTGACATCGTCTAGTAGATTATTTTGTATAATAATAATACTATCCTTGTACCTGGATGGAAGTGTGCCCTCTTTTTCTAGAATCTGTTCCAGATCTGATCCAGGTCGTACCACACATGCAACCCCATGCTGTGCCAAAAGATGTTCTAACAGTGTCTGATCCCATGCCTTCTCATCACACATTGATTCAACAAGATCACTACCACATACCAAAACGGCTCTTATATTAGTACTATTGCTCTGTCTAAGCGCTTTACCTTGAGCATCAGATAACTCTAGAGTTTTTCTGAGACGTTCTTCTATAGATTCCAGCACGTACAGAGTCCTTGTATAGGACTCCCTTAAAAATTCCCATGGATCAGTCATAACAAAATCTGTATTAACATGGGTGTGTAAGCGAGTATACATACATACTGCCACGATCTGTGAGCGCACAAGCCATACCTGAATCCTCTGCTGCAGCATTGCACATGGCAAGCCTATGATCTCCACATATCAAGCCTTTCTTTCCATACTCGTTATGAACTGGAGATAAATACGCCCCGTACACGTCCACTCCACGTTTCATATATTCTTCTCGAACGAGCTCAAGCACTCTCATATGAGCACATGTTGGTGGATTAAAACTCCCACATGCCACCAGAACAACAGGTTGGGTATGCTCATCATGTACCCTTGCAATCGTGCTATGGACATTTCGGTGGCATGCCAGCTTATCAGTAGGAATATAATCTCGATCAAAACCGGGACCGGAGTACTCAGCCGTGATATGCTCAGTATTCGAGGAGGAAACGGCTGCGAAACCCACCACCACGCTAGACAACCTTGAACACCTTCTGAATAGGATTGCTTTCATGCTGCCACCATTGCACGTTCACCCAGCAATATAAGGCTTGAAATCAAGATATGTGCGATTTTGCAAAGACCACAATGCAGGCAATTGAGCAAATTCGAATCCAGTGGGATTTTGGCCAATGGGCGCCACCCGTCGAACAGAGCATCTCTGGGCCACAGGTCGAGAATGCCACAGACTTGATGCTGGGGTATAATCCCAATGGGTGTCATTAAATATTTACATTGTATTTATATCTATCATGTTGGGTCTCTCCAGAAGGTTATTGAGCCGCGGGGCTCTTAGATCCCCGTTGTTTGATGGAGGCTTTGCGGTATGTGATTTGTAAACGGCTCATGTGGGGATAGGACGCATCTCACCTTTCTGTATGTTCCTGCAGAACTTGGGAGCAACTGCTGGAAATGATTTGAAGGCCTCATTCGGGTGCGTAGGATATCTTGTGTAGAATCTTCCATGCAATTTTTGCCTTGGTCGTCGAACGTAGACACGCTACGCCTAGAGCCGTGCGTTGGATCATGTGGATCTAAATTATTCTTTTTCGGCTTTTTCATGGCGTCTAATGATGTGCATGTGTTTGTACTGCAGGACTTCGAGTGCCCTTAGAGCAGGGAACGAAGTTATTGGTATCGATTTGGGTACCACAAACTCGTGCGTCGCTGTCATGGAGGGTAAAACGGCGAAAGTGATTGAAAACGCTGAAGGTCAGAGGACCACTCCATCTGTGGTTGCGTTCACGGATAAGGGCGAGCGTTTGGTTGGATTGCCTGCCAAGCGCCAGGCTGTGACAAACCCAAGCAACACTGTATATGCTACAAAGAGATTGATCGGTCGCATGTTTGATGACGAAGAGGTCCAAAAAGAAGTAAAAATGGTTCCATATAAAATCACCCGCGCTGATAACGGTGATGCTTGGGTCGAGGCTGGTGGAAACAAATATAGTCCTTCCCAGATTGGTGCATTTACTCTGATGAAGATGAAGGAAACTGCAGAGAGATATCTCGGCCGAAATGTTTCCCAGGCGGTCGTCACTGTACCTGCCTACTTCAATGATCATCAAAGGCAAGCAACAAAAGATGCTGGTAGAATAGCAGGGTTGGATGTTCTTCGTATCATTAATGAGCCCACTGCAGCGGCATTGTGCTATGGATCAGACAAGAAGGAGGGACTCGTGGCAGTGTACGATCTTGGTGGTGGAACCTTTGATATTTCTATCCTTGAAATTTCTGGAGGCGTTTTTGAGGTGAAGGCAACGAATGGTGATACATTCCTGGGAGGAGAGGATTTTGACAACACATTACTGAAGCATATTGTCGAGGAGTTCAAGAAGGATCAAGGTATTGACCTCACAGAAGACAAGCTTGCTGTACAACGTTTACGTGAGGCAGCTGAGAAGGCTAAATGTGAATTAAGTTCCTCAAGTCAGACTGAAATCAACCTTCCTTTCATCACCGCCGATGCCTCAGGGGCCAAGCATCTTCAGATGACCATGACTCGTGGAAAGCTTGAGAGTCTGGTGAAACCTCTTTTGGATCGTACCATCAACCCTTGCAAAAACTGCATGAAAGATGCTGGCGTACAAGCGGCTGACATTGCAGAAGTTCTTTTGGTTGGAGGAATGAGTCGAATGCCAAAGGTTCATGAGATTGTCAAGGATATTTTCAAGAAGGAGGCCAACCGCTCAATGAATCCTGATGAAGTTGTGGCCATGGGAGCCGCCATCCAGGGAGGAGTACTTCGCGGTGACGTCAAGGATATCCTTTTGCTTGACGTGACGCCTTTGTCTCTCGGAATTGAAACCCTCGGTGGAGTTATGACTAAACTTATTCCTAGAAATACCACAATCCCAACCAAAAAGTCTCAGGTTTTCTCCACTGCTGCAGACAACCAAACCCAGGTCGGTATCAAGGTATTCCAGGGAGAGCGTGAGATGGCAGCTGATAACAATGGTTTGGGACAGTTTGATCTCGTTGGCTTGCCTCCAGCTCCACGTGGAATTCCACAGATTGAGGTTACCTTTGACATTGATGCCAATGGTATCGTCCATGTGTCTGCCAAGGACAAGTCCACAGGAAAGGAACAGAGCATCACAATCCAATCATCTGGAGGTCTTTCTGAAACCCAGATTGAACAGATGGTAAGTGATGCTGAGACCTATGCAGAGAAAGACAAGGAGCGCAAGGCTGCCATTGATGCTCGCAATGATGCTGATGCTCTCATCTACTCCACCGAGAAGTCTGTATCTGAGTACAAGGACAAATTGCCTCAGGATGTCGTTGACACTATCAACGCAGCTATTGTTGATCTTAGAGCCTCCATGGAGACTGACAACGCAGAGGATATCAAGACAAAGACATCCGCTCTCCAACAGGCTGCCATGAAGATTGGTGAATCTTTATCTGGAACCAAATCCGGCGATGACGAGAACAAGGAAAATGTTGAGGACGCGGAGGTGAATGAGAAGAAAGAATAGATTCAAATTCCAATCTAGTATAAAAGGTATAAAGATTTTAATGGCAATGCGTGTCGTTCTTGTGTGATTCACATTCAATACAATTTTCTGGATCTGTAACACGCTTAGTCGTCATAAGAACGTCAACGTACCAATATGACTGATATGGATCCTATTTTAGTTGATAGAAGGGTTCTCATTCGATATATATTGGAGGTACGTGTCTAGAAAGGAAATCAGATCGTTCGTTCCGGGACTCGCTCAACGAATCCAATCAAATTGTCCCTTTTTCCCATATATGCACTTTATAACCTTATTATTCTGTCATATAGGATGCTTTAAAACATGGAATTGAGATTCTACTCCCGGTTGGTTGTAGTTCGTTTGACGAGTGGTTGCTCGATTCTCTAGACGTCAACAGGCTCTTGTCGGCAATTGCGACTCAGAATAAGATTGATTTAACATCGATATGTGAGAATGTGGGGCCTCGGATCAGGAAATTGTCGTTAGCTTCGGATGTGTCAGAGATACCTGGGACACAACTTGAACTTGAGCAGAAGAGTGGTCTTCCGAAACTGGGGATATCTTTTCTGAGCTCTCAGATGGATGATCAGGGCCTTCTAGATGTTTCATATGAGATTTTTGTCGAATGCTGTAGTAAGGCTGCCTCTCCGGAGTTGTTGCAGAGTATGAGAGGTCAACTTGAAATCAGTGAAAAGAGAGCGCAGTGCCTCCAGAGCCTACTAAAAAAAGTTGGAGGCACCGATCGAGTGGATATTTCATCGCATGTACAAATGTTGGAGATGGCTGTTCCATCTGATTTTCAGAATTTCCGTTCATACATGACGTGGAGAGATGGGGCAAGTGTGTTGATACAACTCAGCCTTATTCACTCTGCACAAACATCCTGGAACGCTGATGATGCTGATGAAAGTGCACATTACTTGCTTGCTGTTATGAAGAGTAGTTTTCGTCGATTAGATTCGAGGGATCCAGATGACTACGATGCAAAAGAAAAGGCAGAAACAATGAAGGCTGTAACTGCTGTGTGTAATGAGATTGCATCAAAGTGCAAGAATGGTTACAATATTCCATGGGATCTGAAGGCATCTATTGCCGAGGTTTTATTGAGGGGATGTTTTGATTCCTTTGATGAGAGTTCTTTGATTGATGAAGTTGATGAGCTTGAGAGTTTGTTGAAGAAGAATGTCTGGCCTGTTTTGGGTATTTCAGATGACATTCACCTTGCTCTTCAAGTCTGGGCGCACTATCGCCAGTTTTACATCTCGAAAGAGATCTCATTGCTCGAGAGAGCCATCGATATTGTGTCACGTGTCAGTTCTCCAGCAAGAACTGATGCTTCATCCAAAGGCAAGCTGGTGCAAGAGATTGTACATGCTATTTCAGCGGAATGCATACGGGTTTTGGGTGATTATCACCAATTGTGTAATAATCCCAGAGAAGTTAGTGCAATGATACGCTTGCTTGTTGGTGTCAATCAAATATGTGGAGAATCAAAAGGGCTAGACGAAGCTATTCAGAATGCTGTCAAATCATCAGTGACAGCAAGCTTTGAGAGAAAGTCTGTTGAGCTGAGTCAACATGCTGCATCAGAACAAGATCAGATATCTATACTAGCAACAACCTGTCTTGAGCTTTTGAGGGCGGAATGTGAGGAGTATGCTCCTATGTTTTACCATTATATACCCAACTCCACTGCAATCGCCTCGGCTGCTTTACATGAGGCATATGGTGCAAAACTCTTGCCTTGGATCGTGTCGATTCGTTCACTAGACAAGCATATTATCGCAACTCTGAGTACTGCCATGACTCTAGAAGATCAACTTCTTATGGAAATGATGCAGTTTGGTATGGAACCACCAGAGTGGGGGGTGCTTGAAAGGGTGACTCCACAGTTGTACGAATGGACAGGGGGTCAACTGGAGACTCTGAAAGAATGGGGTGGACGAATTCTATCCAGTGAGACCTGGAAGGTGCCTTCTCACTCGTCTCATGGATGTGGCAGTTCTGTTGGAGAAATCTTGAAAGCTTCAACAGATGTTTTGGAGTCACTCTTCACCATGGGCATTCCGATTCCACCTGGGGTTGTAAGATGCTTGGTTGATGGAGTTGATGCAGTATTGCAAGAATATTGCGAGGGAATCGTCCTGCCTCTAAAGTCTGCTGGTGAAATATTCCCACCAAAGCCATCTCTTACACGGTATAAAAAGGATCTCGTTGACACTGCACAACAAATTGATTCTCCCGCAAAGTCAGGATCGCTTGAAAAATCTCCAAGCTCGCTGAAGAATATTACTGCCAAGGTTGGATCTGTGTTTACATCTTCTTGGCTCCCCAATCTAAATGCACATCAAAGGGAGGTCCTGGACATTACATATGATGGTCTTGCCATGCAAGCAAACTCTTTGAGCAAAGTAGCAGATGGCATGGGCAAAATGACTGATGTTGTCATTCAGAAATGGGAATCAGGGCAGCCTAGAAGCTCAAGAGCACGAGGTGACAAAAAGTCACTTGGATGGACATCCGGAATGTTTGATGGGGTCATCACAAAGGCAACAAATGATATTTGTGTTGTCTTGCATTTCACCGCTCTAAAGTTAATTTGTGGAGATTTACGAGAAGATATATTTAGTCAGCTTTATCGCTTCAACGTGCAATCTAACAGAATTCAACCAATTTTGTCCAAGATTGACAATTGCCTTGGGAGAGTGTGTAGCATTTTATATCCATCCCTTACATCCCAGCTAGTTGAGGAGTTCTGCAAAACTCTAAGTGCTGCTGTGGCACACGTCCTGCTGGATGGAGGCCCTGTAAGGTGGTTCAGTCTATCAGACACGTCCCTTCTCAAAGAAGACATGGAAGCAATGGGTTACATGTTTTATGCAGATGGAGATGGTCTTGAACAGGACACTATTGAAAACCTCATGTCTCCCTGTCTAAATGTTATCCAATATATGGATGAAGATACGGGGAACTTGATATCTCTTCTAAAAAAGAAATCAAAAAGGCCAGAAGAGGATATCATTCTTCGTGTGCTATGCCATCGAAAGGACCATTCTGCCAGCAAGTATTTAAAGAAGGAGTTCAAGATCCAGAAGAAACTCCCCAATATTGTGCAAAGCTCTATTTCCAAGAAAGGATGATACTATTACTACATTTTGTTTGCCAATGAATACGTCGCCGAAATTTGAAATCTAGATTCGTGAATGCCGTGGACTTGATTTACAAGAACACTTTTGTAAATATCAATAAATAAATTCATGTTTATGAAGGCAACCTTGATGTATCATGTCCCATGGAATCTAACAGCTTTTTGAAATCAAACAATTCTGGATTTCTATTAAATGTGTGCACAAGTTCTCTTTTTGCTCCAAAGTCTGTGAAAAAGTCATGCGCATTGTGCATCAATGAGGAAGCTTGGATAGCATCAAGGGCATGTGGCTGGATTATATCCCCTCTTACAAGCACGATTTTGTGAGAATCCACTAATTCTGTATAATGAGAGAGAACCATATGCGGCGTTGCTGCAGATCCATGCTGCTTAAATTCCTCCAGCGATGTAAAGAGAACTAAAGGTGTTTGGCATTGCAATGCAAAAGTTTCGAAAGCATTCGGGCCTCGAAAGACGGGAAGTACAAACATTGGGGTCAATGCAGCTGTTTCACAAAAAATGTCGTATTTTGCAGCAGGGATGACCGTTGCTACCCTGTTCTTAGCTGGATCCAAGTGATATTCTTGCCAAATATCTTTCACATGCCTTGCATCATGGCCTTGAATGTGTTCTCGCTTAAGAATATCCCAAAGACTCTTGCTACTTGGTAGTGACAATCCACCTTGCAAGAGATGTGCTGCGCTTGAGGAGTGGATGTCTCTTGTTGCTGTCCCAGAGCCACTCCCAGAGCCGGGGTGGTTCAGGACAAACGAAAGAGCGCTCCTGCTTCCTTGCCGTGCCCGTGAGCCAGTAGTCACCAGGATGCCTGATAGGATATTTCCCATCGGTAAAAAGACCATATTTGCTACCGCTAAAAGTTGAAATTCAAAATTCAACGTTTCCTGAAACTTTTCGAGAAATGTTTACTATTTTTAGTTTTTTAGGCTGAAACCAGTGAAACGACTTTGTAACTACCCGACTTGACTCGTGGTCTTTTGTAGCCTGTCTTCGATTAGTATAATACTGTCTACATTAAATTCGAATGAATTAAAAATCTTTGATACTCAATGTCACTTTAGCCATGAATCTTTGTCGGGTAATCTCTCATTGAACTAACCACCAACCTCCACTTGGAAAGATATCATGTCATCCCCGCGTTTGTCATCTGATGACATGATTCATGATAATATTATACATGAAGTCCATACATCATGCTCCTCATGGGATTCTAGAAGCAGCGCAGGGGAGGGGAACTTGCAAGCTTCCACAGAACTCTCTGTGGAGAGTCAGACACCACGGATAGCGAAGCAACAACGAGTCAATGTCTTCGTTCGGATCAAACCATCGCTAGAAGATGAAGAATCTAGACTATGTGTCGCTGTTGGGAACAATACCAGAGCTCCCTCGCAGGAAACATTGGTGCTGGAGAAGCAGTCCAGGCATGGGGATGACCGCTGTTCCAAAGAGTACGTATTTGATGGAGTGCTGGGACAAGAAGCCTCCCAATCTGAGGTATATCAGGCTGTGGCCCAGCCAGTAGTCGATGACGTCGTACATGGGTATAATGGAACCATTCTAGCATATGGACAGACTGGTGCAGGGAAAACACATACATTGAGCAGTATCAAGCCAGAATGTATTGGCATAATTCCCAGAGCTGCCCAAGATATATTCCAAAAGATATCACCTGATTTCGATGAAGTTCGTCTATCGTATCTGCAAATATATTGTGAACAGATACAGGATTTGCTAAAGCCAGAGATGGGGGATAATTTAAGTATTCGAGAAGGTAAGCAAGGTTATGTGCATGTTCCACAACTCTCTGAAATGGTGGTAACGTGTTTGGATGATTGCTTACGTTTGATACAACTGGGAGATAGGAATAGAAATGTCGCATTTACCGAGTTGAATGCTCACTCCAGTAGAAGCCATGCTGTGGTGATTTTCACAGTGGCTAAGAAACGGTTGGACCCTTCAGGAAAAGAACGCTCTACGATTGGAAAGTTGTTTTTAGTTGATCTTGCTGGAAGCGAGAGGTTAAAAAAGAGTAAAAGTGTTGCCCAAAGGGCAGTGGAAGCAAGGGCAATCAATCTGTCCTTGACAAGTTTGGGCAAATGTGTGAGTGCTAGAGCGATGGGATCTCAGCATGTACCGTTTAGGGATTCAAAGTTGACACGATTACTTCAGGAGAGTTTAGGAGGAAATGCAAAGACGTCCATGATAATCGCCATTCGTGGGGATGACGGACATGCTGAGGAAACATTCCAGTCTCTTGAATTTGGAAGTCGAGCCATGCGAGTGACAACTCATGCAGAAGTGAATGTAACTGTCACCTCTAGTCAGCACATTGATCAGGTACCAAAAGCTTCAGATGCTCTCCTTCATTCTTCATTGGATGCATCGGCGTTTCTGGAATTGAAAAAGGACCAGGAGAGAAGTCAAAAGGTAATTGAATGTTTGGAAAAGGAGAAATTGCAGATGATGCACGAAAAGAAGTTGCTTCAAGATGCTCACAAAGAGATTCTCAGGGCTGAGCAGGAAGCAAAAGAGGAATACCAGAATCGAGCTTTGAAGGCGGAAGCAAAAGCACGGGAAGTTGAAGTGACAATGACGCAGAAGATTGATGAGTTGAGAAGTCATCTGGATAGAGTTTTGGAGCAATTAGACGTGATGGAAACAAAACATGAAGAAGAAAAGCTTCTACTCCAAGGAGAAATAGATATTCACAAGACGAATGAGAGCATCGCATTAGAAAAGTGCAATGCTCTCAAACATCTCCTTTCAGAAAAGGATGCACAGGAAGCCTGTCTGCATGAGAACTTACAAAGTGTCAGGGCGACCCTCGATGCTGAAATTCAAGAAAAAGAAAGGGCTTCAAATAAGATTTTTGATCTGGAGAAGCAGCTTGAGGAAGAAAAGGCTTCAAATACAAACAACATGTTGGTTGTTGCTGAACTTAAAACAACACTGGAAGCAACAACAGGGCAGTATGATGCACTCAATGCATTGCTTTCTTCAAAGGAAAGCGAGCATGGACAAAGCCTTAAAAGCTTGGAGCAGAGTGTTAGAAGCAAATATGAGCAGGAGATTTCGATGTTTAGTGACCAGATTACTGTCTTGAGATCAACTTTGGACCGGAGCAAGGCTGATCTCTCAAAGACCCAAGGAACCTTGAGAGAAATTCAGGAAAGCTCGCACCAACTTCAGAGTGAAAACAATAGATTGAAAGAAGATGTTGCACATGCCAAGAGAGAAGCATCTCGCTGCAAGAGGCAAGCAAAGGAGGCAATTTTCAAGTTTGACATCCTAAGTAAGCATCAGAGGCAGGTTGCACATCAGAATAAAGCAGCAACCATCATCCAAAGAGCGTACCGAAAGCATAGAATGAAGATCTTGCGTGATGAACGCAATTTGGAATACGAGGAGCTTGCTCGAACCAAGCATGAATTGGGAAATCTTGCTGCAAGGCATGCAGAGATGGCTGCCAAGAGAAGTTCCAATCTCGCCTTCACAGGACAGACTCTGCTAGGCGAAGGCCTTGAAGTTCTTCAAAATGCTGTTGAAGGTATTTTGACTACATTCGTGCTGCCTTCCAAAGATCTCAAAGCATTGCAGAGGTACAAGAGCAAGATGAAGAAGAAGAGCCATTCTCAAGGATTTCAGATCCAGGCAAGGCATTGATGTCCAATATGGTTTTACAAATTAATAAATGTATGTATCTATATGAACTAGATGTAAAAAGCAGCAAGAAAAATATTACTCAGAGCTTCCGTAGTACTCATTGATGTATTCCAAGGCTGACTTTTCCACCACAATTTTGGATGCCCCGAGCACATCATACACCTGTACTGCATTGGCAATGTTAATAGCTAAAAACTCCATGTTGCGGCCAGAGAGATAGACATTCTCACTTGGTTCATTCAAAATCAGGAGAGTCTTTTCTTCCATTGGATTGGCACCCACAGCTTCGAGCTGGGAAAGAAGATTCTTGGTCTTCACCTCTGACATTTGCCCGGCAAAGTCCTCGACAACAATCATGTCTTCTGCAGCACTCTGGATAGCTGTGGCCAAAGCAAGACGCTTCTCCTTCTTGTTCATAGTAATAGACCAGTCACGTGGCTTTGGTCCAAAGCTAATACCTCCTCCTGGACGAAGAGGCGTGCGCTTTGTTCCAATTCTGGCGTTTCCAGTTCCCTTCTGCTTGTATGGCTTGGCACCTCCACCTCGTACCTCTCCCCTGGTCAATGTGCTGGCATTTCCCTACATCAAAATCAATGTATTATTGATTAGTATCAGATTTGAAAACGTGAACAGGCCCAATGTACTAGGGCAAAAGATCGCAAACCAGCGTGGCTGCCGGAGGTTTTGCGTCGCGACACTAGCCCACCACCAAGGAAGCACATTGCAAACATACCTGGCGCATATTTTGTCTAACCATGACAACATAACGATGCACCAATCCCTTTGAAGTATCTGGATCGGCCACGCGAAGAGAAAGCGCCGCAGTCCCAGCGCTCTTCCCGTCCACGGACTTGACATCCAAACTTGCCGGCTCAGCGACCACACTGGCCTTTGTCACGGTTGAAATTGCTCTTCTATATTTTTGATGTGGTACATTGTTCTTAGGGGCATGTAACCTGCTCTCTGATCTGACAGCCAACCCAGTAAAACTTGTGCAGAGCTGCATCGTGAATTGGTAGCCTCGTCTGTCGAATTCTCTCTTTCAACAACAATGTGCTTGAGATAATACTTATCGCTATGTAAGTATTAAATTTTATTCATGTCCGTATGAAATTGTAGAGGATATAGATGGTAGTGATATGTGATAAGTTGGTGCCGGTCTCTACGTGGTTTCAGCACACTAGACGGGCGATCTAGCGGAACCAAATCCGGCCAAATTGACAGTTGCAAAACCCCCTGCAAAATAGTCAAAAGTTTTTATTATGATATAATGGAACAAAATCGAGGGCGTACTC
>PJEL010000312.1_pt1 | contig 57870 bp, 93 predicted proteins | sample 1853271 | NCBI WGS metagenome assembly PJEL01 (sample SAMN08108733, study PRJNA415343) | Invertebrate metagenome, whole genome shotgun sequencing project. | host: Globobulimina | place: Sweden: Gullmar Fjord | collected 2015-08
AGAGGACCTGTTCCTGGAGGCCATTCAGTTCTTGTCTTGTTATGGCGCCGACGCGGACGACCCGGCAGTGCTCATCAAGCTGGGGCTGGGGCCGAACTTTGCACCCGAGGGTTCTGTGAACGGCGCCACGTTCAACCCACTGTCAGCAGGAGAGATCGCGGGCGGAATCGTCAGCGGAGCCACCACCGCAGCCAATAACGCCTACGATCAGTACATCAGCGACCCGCTGGATGCAGTGTTTGGGCGCCCGGAGTCGGAGGGCAGTACCTTCGGCCCCAACAGGGCAAAATACACTGAGGGCGCCGGCGACCCGCTGTACGGCTACCCATCTGACTTCGCCGACGGCCCAGGCTTCGGGCAGGCGGGGTTTGGTGAGTTCGGAGGGCTTGGCTTTGGTTCTGGCTCAGGCGAGACCGGAGACCCCGGCTTCAAGGATCCGTCCAAGTTCACCTTCGCCGGGGTGGCCAACGCACAGAGCGCGTTCGACCGCTTCATGAAGAAGAAAGAGGACAGCACATCCTTGGGTATCGGTGACGTTGCCGGCGCCCTTGGTGAGGCCGGGATACTCAGCAAGGGTGCAGTGGAAGATGTGCAAGGTCTGCCCTCTTCTTTCTCTCTTGTGTCGGTCCCGGGATTGCTGGACGAAACAGGGCAGGCAAGGCAAGCTGCTGAGGCCATAGCAGAGAAGCAAGCTTCCCAGAGGTTTGGCTTCGGCAATAACAACCCCTACGGAGTCAACTGCCCGAGTCCCGCTGACATCGGCATTGAATTCTCACTTCCCTGATGGTAGCCGCACACGCACAACGCTTGAAGATCAGGCTGTTCCTTGAGGGGGTAGAGATCCCTGTCATCTCGGCGAACGTGAACAGTTCACCGAACAGCCCGAACGTTGCCTCCATTCAGATCCCGCCTCTGGCAGAGGGGACAAGGCTACACCCCCGAACCCTTGTTCATTTGTTCTTCTGGGATATGTACGAGGCGGACAGCCCGTTTCTGCAGAGCAGAAAGCAGGCGGAGATCAATCCCGATGAGAACGACCCTACGGCGTCAGAGGGCGTCACCGATCTCCGCAACGTTCTGGTGCATGACGAACAGAGCCGTAGATACAAGCTACTCTTCGTCGGAGAGGTGGTGGGGTTCCAGTGGACGAAGAACACGAATCAACGAGCTCTGGTCCTTCAATGCTTGGATCTGTCTAGCTACTGGGACCACGCCTATCAGTGGGGCAACTCAGGGCTGTTCGGCCCCGGTATCAAGGCGATGTTTTCGGGTGGATCCACCAACATCTTCACTGACTTTCTGTCCACAAAGGGCAGCGCCATCACCGGCATCGTCACAAGCGGCAGGTGCAACACCTTCCCCAAGCTCAAGGGCATGGCCGCTGGAATTGTGCGGCTCATCGAAGCCATCGGCGGTACGTACACCCCGGTACCTGGCAGCGGGGACAAGAAGTACGCAGGGCAGAACGTCTTCTTCTCTCTGGCAGAGCTGAGGCTGCACATCACGCAGATGGTGGCGGCGTACGCTGACGACCCCACGTCAAAGAGAATGATGCAGCGGCAGGGCTACTCCGGGATGTTCGAGCGAGCTCTCGGAGGGCAGGGAGGGCAGACCTCCATTCGCACTGCCATGAACGCTATGACCGCCGTCATCTTCCACGAGATGTACGGTCAGCCATGCCCCAAGTTCGTTCCCGGGAAAGACGGAGAGGTCAGCGGCACCCGAAGGTCCCAGATGGCAGGACACGCACAGTGGGGGTTCGTTGTAGACGACGCGAACAGGTACCACGAGGGGTTGTCGGCTGCTCGAGACTCCCTGCTCACGGCCTCCAAAGAGAACGCCAGCAAGACCAGAAGGGAATTCAAGCGGACGCTTCAGCTGATTCGCAAGTCGATGAGGCAGACCCTGACGAACATTACCCGGAAGTCCCGCGGAGACTCCAAGGCGCCGGCGGCGGCCAAAGCGCTGCTCGGTACAGCTTCGTCTGCTACGGGCTTCGCCTTGTATCGCATCGCGTACTGGAAGCCCAACGGCGTGGCCAAGACGAATGACCTGGTCTTGGACAAGCTGAACGAGGCACTGAACACACTGGACAGGGCGAAACAGCTCACCGTGCTCGAGACAGCCCCCAGTGAGATAGAGCCCGCGCGGTTGATGCAGCAGATCTTTCGACCAGACATCTGGTTTGGTTCTCCGCCCAGGTGCAACGTTCTGTTTCCAGAGAACTACGGACAGTTGACGTACAGCCGCTCCTTCTTGTCGGAGCCCACGCGCTTCATGCTCAAGACGAACGACGAGTTCTTTGGTGAGGACTTCCTGTTCGACAAGTTCTACTTCGCCCCACAGGCCGGTACTTTGCAGGCGGACCACGCGCGGCTGCAAGACATGCTGCGCAACGGCTTGTTGGACCACGAACGCTTCACTGGGATTCTGCCTGTGTTCGAGAAGATGGGCGAGTTCAACATCTTCGCCTCTCGAGCGTCGGACCAAAGCAACGGGCAGTTCCCGAAGATCAGCCTGGCTCAGCGCTCGGCCAACTTCCTGTACTTCAAGCACCGATTCAACTCCCGCAAGATGCAGATCGGTGGGAAGTTCAATCCGTACGTGGCGGCGGGCTTCCCCGGACTCATCATCGACAAGTACGTGGACGCCTCCATCATCGCCCTGCACAACGAGCTCAGGGCGAAGGTCAGCGACTCCAACCCGAACCTACAGCTGTCACAACAGAAGATCTCCGAGCTCTTGGGTACCAACTTTCTGGGTAACTTCACGCAGGTGGGACACATGGTGTCGCAGGAGGGCCGGGGGTCTACCACCATCGCATGCAGCTACCCGAGGCAGGTGGAGGAGAGCGTGGAGTTCATGGGCGCCTTCGACAAGGTGCCGGCCATGCGCATCAAGGACGGGGCAGAGGCGGTGCGCAGCACCAGGATAGCCGCGGTGAACCCTCCCAAGGCGTACAGCCTGGGACCGAACAACGGGCGCATCACCCAGGTGCAGGACGTGACAGAAGCTTTCCGCGCCGCTGGCATAGCCGTGGCGGCCGTGGGGAGTGAGAGCGAGGCGGCCAAACTCCCGCTGTTCGACATATCGCTCAAGCACACGCCTCGGAAGCGTCCCTCCCTGGTGCGCATCGGCGTCCCCATGAGCGCCACGAGCTCGGGGTTGGACGAGATCGAAGAGATCACGGGCAGCCGGGATGAGACAGTGGTTTTCAAGGCGTACTTGGTCACGGAGGCCATCCCCAGCTACAGAACCACCGACGTGATCCCGCCGGCGGAGGAACTCATCCGTCCAGGTTGGTACGGTGATGTGTGGTCCCCCGGCAAGATCGGGCAGGTGTACAACGAGTTCCTTTCTGTTGGGTCTATCACCGACCCCATTACCATTGGGCGCTCTGATGGCTCAGCCACGGGCGGAACCGACCCTGCCGTGGAAAGCGCCCTGGCGGACCAGCAGGAGGCCGAGGACGCTGAGGATCCTCGAGCGCAGGCGCCGGGGGTGCTGTCATTGGAGAAGGGCGGAAGCATCCAGCAGGCGGTCGAGTTCCTGCACCTGACCTACAGCTACATCAGGCAGCAGGACGCGGACACCGAGGAGTTCATCCGTGCGTACACCTGGCGCCCCATCGCCACGATGATCGACATGTTCGGCACCACCGACCTCGAGTACTCCAGCGACGGGTTCCAGCGCCTCAACGGGATCGACGGGTTCCACTCCCAGGCGTTCGGACCCTACAACGACTTGTTCGGGTTGGTGCGCCCGGAGATAGAGGATCTCGTGGGGATCAAGCGCAACACGCAGGCGTCGCAGAAGGCAGACACGAGAAAAGACAAGCTGGAGAAGGTCCAGGAGTACATTTCCGCTTTGAAGTTCAGCCGTGCTATTTTGGGGTAGTCATGGGTCCAAACTACACTGCCTGTCGTGACGAACTGATCAAGATCTCCGCCTCCAAAGCACGGATGACTGTTCCGCAGACCAGATCAGGTAGGCGGTCAATGCGCGTGGACACGATGCTGCGCAAAGAGAAGGAAGGTTCCTTGTACAAGGGACCGAAACTGGAAAAGGAAGAGGGGCTTTGATGTACGCATCCATGCGCGACGAGTTGGTGAAGATCGGTACAGAAACAAGCACGCTTGGGCAGGCCATCAACAAGCAGCAGGACCCTCTGTCCACCGACCCATCGCAGGTTCAAAACGCCAAGTCCACAACGGGCAAGCACACCAACGACATCGACCCCAAGTACCCTGAGTCGGAGCCTGGGGAGAAGCCGCTGGAGTCCACCCCCGACGCGAGCACACAGCCATGACGTACGCCAGCATGCTCGACGAGCTCATCAAGATCTCTGTCGATACAACGTCTCCGGAGGCGATGAAGGCCCTGAACAAGCTGAAAGAGCTCGAGGAGGAGAAGCCTACCGCCGGCGAGATCGGAAGAGGCGCGCTCACAGGTGCGGTAGTTGGCCCAGGTGCGTACCTCGCCGCCGCCCCGCTCACCGAAGAGAGCTCGGTAGGCAAGGCGATCAAGGCTGTTCGTGGCGCCGCGGCTGACGCCGGGCCCGGGCACGGCAGTGTGAGGCTCGGAAAGATTCTGGACAACAAGGCCGTGCGCAAGGGTCTGAAAAGCACAGGCATGGGACTGGGCGCCGCTGCCGTCAGTGGCGCGGCCTACGGTCTTGGTCTGCCTCTACTTCGACGGAAGTTGGACGTCGGGGCAGAGAAGGCGTCCCTTCGAGACTCCCTGGGTCAAGAGGGTGGAGGGGTGCGCCGAAAGGTGACGAGAACGATGGGGGTGTGACGTGGTCACAGACAACCTCAACATGAACATCGGCAAGCCGAAGATCAGAAAGAAGAGCGCTGTGTCCCCCAACCCAGACTTCAGAGTGAAGGTGTCGTCGTGTGTGTTCGACGTGTTCCTCCGTGCTTTCGACAGGTACATGGAGAAGAGCTCCATGTCGCTTGGGCCGGGCGCCAAGCCTTGGGACAAGATGACCGACAAGGAGAAAGAGACTCGGCGCGCAGGCAGTTCCGTCAAGACAGCCTTCGCCAGGTCGCAGTACGCCGGCGGCGGGGGCGGGGGCTCCCCCAAGTACACCAGCGTCATCCCTGCGTTCACAAGCCCTCCGGTGAAGACAGCGGGTCCCCCCTCTGAAGACAAGGGCAAGGAAGCTAGTGCGTCAAAGGTCGTAAAAGATGGGCTGGACGGGGTCAGAACGATAACGAACGATCTAGCAGCGAAGGAAGCCAAAAAAAGGCGCACAGATGTGGCCGTAGGGCTTGGAGCTCTTGGGACGGTTGCCGCTGGCACTGCAGTAGGCACCAAGTTGTTGAACGACAGGGACAACAAAGACAAGGGGTCCAACAAGAGCAAGACCGCCGGGCTCACTGATACAGCCAGCGAAGCTCGAGCCAAAGTGGACGAAGGGAAGCCCGGGCTTCTGAAGGCCATGCTGCTTGGTGAGTTCGCAACTGGAGACCACAAGTTCTCCAAGGGCACGCAGAAGGCGCTGGTCAACGCTCGCAGGGATCCAAGGACCTACTCCAACCTGCGCGGCATGGCCACGCTCGAGAGCAGGGACAAGCGCGTCGGCGCGCACAAGGGGCTCGACCGGAAGAAGGACCACACGATCCTGTCCGCCGCCAAAGAAGGGCTGACTCGGGGAGCTTTCCGCAAGGAATCGATGGCGGCCATGCGTGATGAGCTCGAGAAGCTCAACAACGTGCAAGACCCGCAGGCTCAGCTGTCGAAGCATCAGGGCATCGGCATCCCCAAGACCACCGCACCGCCAGGTCCCAGCATTCAGCAGGTGGCCAAGCCTGTGGGCTTCGGCACCCCCATCGCAGGAGCTACCAAAAGCGGAGGAGTTTAGGGCATAAGCGTCATGTAGCCATGACATGCCCCCTAACGCTTTCCTGCTATCGCGCTCTCGTTTCCCACGCCAAGAAGAAGTACGGCGACAAGTCCCTCCTGGTAGGCAGCCTCGAGGACTCTTGGGACGAGCTACATGACGACATCGAACTCAACGAGCCGGTCGATTCGGCACTGAGACTGCGTGGGTTCTACGCTCTCAGGTTCGTGCAGACGCACATCCTGGCCTCTGGTTGGTACGTGCCCGGAGAGACGGGGCTGTACTCCTCCAAGCTCGACAACAACCTGCCGGAGCTGATCACCATAGCCAAAAAGGCGCTGCGTAGATCCGTCGCCATGCGAGGGGCCGCGATACTAGAGTTCTCGAACAAGCGGGGGACCTGCAGTTCTGCTGACCTTCTTCAGTCGGACATGATGGCGTCGTCGCAGAGAAACATGGAGAAGTTCATCGAGATGCTGGAGCTGCAGCGCAAGTCTCTGAACGGCGGCGACCCCGTACCGTACGCCAAGACGATGGGCAGGCTGCTGGGCGAGTGCATGGCCGGCGCGTCGTACCCATCCGCGGACTCGATGCGATGCATGATGTCTTTGCTCCAGGTAACCATCCACAACCAGTTGAGGGTCTGATGCAACACGACGAAAAGATTCCGGGGCTCACCCTGCGGATGGTCCAGGCTGACCTCAAGAACGGCCATGGCACCCTTCACCTCACCGCCATTGTGAACGACATCCCCACCTGGGAAGACGTGGTTGCCCGGCTCAACGGTATGCGCGTCTACACCATCGAGGGTTTGGCCGAAGAGATGATCAACGTGGCTCAGCGCAGAGCCAATCAAGTACAGGAGGATTCGCGCAAGGAGGTGCTGAACCTCCAGGTCGAGGTAGAGCAGCTCAAGCAGCAGGTCAGCTTCACCAAGGCGGAGAACGCACGCCTGTCTGTAGAGGCCGACAAGCTCAGGACAAAGGCCGACGAGTATGACGAACTGGTAACTACCCTGGGTGTGATGACTCCGTGACATGAGGTAGTATGGGGACATGAAGAATCTGTCCACAGATCCCATCACTGACGGCCCCCGGCTCACCTCCGTTGAACAGCGCTTCTTCGACGGGTTGGCAAAGGAAGCGGCCGAAACCAAAAACAAGACCGCCCCCGAGACCAACGAGGAAGACACCGTCGATGCTGCTGAGCTGTTGGCGGATGAAGACCCTGACCCGTCCACAGAGAACACTTCCGAAGCTCGGTGGAGCCAAGAGGCCGGCAAGGTTGAGAAGGGGCAGCAGCCTGGTCCTCGCTTCTCTTCAGCTGCCAGAGCTCAGGTGATCCAAGGCAGGGAGGCCCTACTGAATGAGCTGTTCTCGCACAAGGGCAAGGAACGGGGCCAGGAGAAGGTGCCCATGGAGACCACAGGTCAGAAGGCCAAGCGGATCACAGGCCTCTGACAATCCAGGCCCATTCACGGAATAAGAGTCGTGAAGCCATGACCCACCCGATTGATGAGGCGCTAGACGCCAAAGAGAAGACCGCCGCCGCGCGGAATCAGAAGGACCTCGAGCTGTGGGAGCAGTGGAAGTCGGACCCAACGCCCGACAAGATCCACCCGCTCATGCAACGCTTCGAACGGGACTTCAAGAACAAGACACGAGAGTGGAAGGCACCGAACACGAACGAGGCTGCGATGAAGGCGGACATGAAGGTCCACGCCATCAAGGCCTGGGAGACGTACGCACCCGACAAGGGCGCGTCTCTTCGTACCCACACGTTCAACTACATCCAGAAGAGCAAGCGCTTCAACGCGAAGCATCAGAACCGCTTCCGTATCCCTGAACCGCTCACGTACCAGATCGGCCCAATCAACAGGGCGAAGGATGAGCTGAAGGAAGACCTGGGCAGGGAAGCAACTCCAGTGGAGATCTCAGAGTTCCTGAACCCCATGATGAGCCCCCGCAAGCAGCTCACCCCAGAGTCGGTTGTTCGCATCCAGGAGATGCAGCGCGCCGACCTGACGGCGTCATCACTGGAGGAAGCCACAGGAAGTGAAGTGGCAGCATACGCCGGGACGCAAGAGAGACAGATAGTAAAGCTGTTGCGCCCGACCCTGACCCCAGACCAGCAGATGGTCTACGACCATCTGTACGGTGTGAACGGCAAGAAGCAGATATCGAGCACCTCCGCTCTCGCCAAAGAGATCGGTAAGTCCCCCTCGCAAGTGTCCCGTCTACGAACGGGCATCCTCAAGCAGTTCGAACGATACAACAAATAAAGACGCAGCGACGTCGATAGAACGAGGCCGTCATGTTCGAGACAGCAGCGAAGAGCACACGTGCGTGCAGAGCACAGGACCGATTGCACCACCGGTTCGAGATCGGTGAGCGCGAGCAGCAGAAGTTGGTGGAAGCGGTCGCCAGCTTGCACATCAGGGACAAGCTCGTCCCCCAGAAGAAGCTGAGTTTCAGCTGCGAGTTCGCAGCCCAACCCAGGGTCCACTACGGGGAGAGCTCCAGCGCAAAGATCAACCGACACGCACTTCAGCAGATGTGTGCGGTCATCAGCATCCCCAGCTCCTATGTCAGGCGCCTCATGCGGGGCACCCCATGGGAGAGGGAGCTGTTTGCGCACAACTTCAATGAGCTCTTCGGGAAGGGCTCGTACAAGGACAGGTCTGGCAACCAGAAGAAGTACTTGCATCGCCTTGTGGGTCCTCCGGAGGACCTGGAGCTGCGCGGATACCTGTCCCGCAACTTCAACAGGCAGCTAGCTTCCCTGCCCTTGCTGCACTCGTTCCTCGCCTCGTGCGAAGAGGTGGGGGCTCAGCCGACGGAAGGGTTGGCCAGCACCACGCGCTTCAGCATGAAGTGTTGTTTGCCGCACGTGTTCGAGCCGGTGCCCGGTGAGTTCGTGGCCTTCGGCATCGAGTGGGCAAACAGTGACTTCGGAAACGGGTTGCTTCGAATGAGTCTGACCGCCATGCGCATCAGCGGAGGCAGCACCTCCGTACTGAGCGACGTGATGAGCCGTGTGCACCTCGGCTCCATCATCCAAGACAGTGACTTGGAGATGTCAGGTGAAACAGCTATGAAGGAAGTGGAGGCACACAAGAGCGCGATCCGCGACACTGTGCGAGCTCAGCTTCAACCCGAACCTATCAACCGTCTGCTCGCAGGCATCAAGGCAGCGCACGAGGCTCAGATTCCGTGGGCCAGCTTGAAGTCTGAACTCGGTCGTCTTCTCACAAGCGAGAAGGAGCAGATCAAAGAGATGCTGGAGACGGGCATCGACGACATCATCGACCTTCCGCCCCCCGCCATGACCGAAGAGGGGGAGATCATGCCGACAAGATGGTGGGCTAGCAACGTCATCGGCTACCTCGCCAGCAAAGAGACGAACGCGGAGCACAAACGAGACCTCCAGAAGACTGCAGGTGAGATCCTCACCAGAAAGTAGGCAAGTGGTGCAGGGGCGAAAGCCCCTCGCATACTTTACCCATTGAAACCATGCCAATCTCACTACACCAAAAAAGAGCACTACAACACATCTGGAATCACCCCTGTGAGTTCACAATCGGCATCGACGAGGTGGGCTACGGGTGCTGCGCCGGCCCACTCGTCGTGGTTGGTGCAGTTACCGAGCGAGACTGGATAGACCCAGAGGTGAAAGACTCCAAGCGCCTCTCCCCTGCCAAGCGTGAGAAGATACTGACCGAGCACGTCTACCCGAACGTGAAGAAGTTCGTCCTGCTGCAGCGCACAGTGGAAGAGATCGACAAGGTAGGCGTGAAGAAATGCCTCGCCGAGCTCACTGAAGGCTGCGCTCTGTTCCTTCGGAACTACTACCCGGAGGCGGTGGTAGTTCAGGATGGGAAGGAGCCTGCACCAGTAGACGGCAGCAAGAAGGATGTGGTGGCCTTGGTCAGTGCCGACGACCTCATCCCTGCCGTGTCTGCCGCAAGCATCATTGCCAAGGTGACGCGCGACAAGTACATGGTGGATCTCAACGACTACTACCCGATGTGGGGCTTCGATGTGCACAAGGGGTACTACACCGCAGAGCATCGTCAAGCCGTCGAGAAGTATGGAGTCTGCCCGATGCACAGGCGCAGCTACAAGCCGATCAAAGACTACCTGCAGAGAGAGGCTATCGAAGCTGGTTCGGGGTGATACACTTCGGGTGTGAGCAAAGCAGAACGAGACGCACGGCTGGATGAGCTCGAGACGGCTACCAAAGCATGGGCAGCCAAGCGCAAGACGTACCTCGAGAACCAGGCGGCAATAGGCAAGAAGCTGCTCAAAGGCCGGACAGGCATGGAGCGGCTCAACGACCAGTCGGTGCAGAAGGCCAGCAGCCTCCTCGTTGACGAGATCAACCAGTTCCTTTCAGGTGAGTGATGTCCACCATCGTTATCAGCACCGTCGAGCAGCCCAGCGAAAGCCCCTCCGAGGAGGTCGTGCAGCTCCAGATCATCGTCAAGAGCGAGGATTGGACCAATCTGTTCGACCGACTCGAGGTGTGGCGATCTACCACAACGACAGGGCCGTACGAGGAGCTCACCGCGGACAAGTGGCGTCCAGCTCGCATCCCCAAGACAGCTGGTGATGAGCCGGCGTCCCCGGTGACGGGGGCGTCGGTCTACATCGACGGGCTCGACCTCGAGCTGAGGGTGGGGGAGGACGAAGACAACGACATCACCATCACGTTCACCGGCGGTAACCCGATCACGTTTGCGGCCGCGGCGGCGCAGGTCATCGCCCAAGGGTTGGGCAGGGTCACAGCCTATGTGGCCACAGACGGCACCTTCGTGCTCGAGGGTGCTGAGGCCGGGACCGGCGGCGTGCTTCGTGTGGTGGACGGTGAGGCCATGGGGCTGCTCGGGCTGTCCAACCTTGAGCCCGCAGCTATTTCTTACGGTCGGGATGCGCGCATACCCCTGGTGGCTGGCACGGAGAGCTACCTGTTCTCTGATCAGCGGGGGTCGGACGCCTACTACTACCGGACCAGGCTGTACAACGTCACGACCGAGGGGCACAGCGAGTACTCCATGCCGTTCAGCTTGGGCAGCGCGCTGGGTATCAGCTCAGCCAACACAGCCACCGGCACACTCGACCTGGTCGATGTGGACGGGCGCCCGCTGGTGAGCCGGGAGGTCTCGGTCTACAACACGTACCAAGGGGACCTGGTGGAGGATAAGCTCGTGGCTGGGTACGGGCAGAGCCAGATCACCGACGCCAACGGGCACGTGGAGTTCACCATGGTGCGCGGTTCGCGCATGACCGTGGTCGTGAGCAACACCAATATCGCCAGGGACATCATCGTTCCCAGCACAGGCACCACCTTCGGGCTGCTCGACCCAGATGTCACGCTCGAGGACGACCACTTCAAGGTGCGCGTCCCCAACATCGTCACGGCGGAGAGGCGGAGCCTGTGACCGAAGAAGAACAAGTCGTCACGTTCATGTGGCCCGCTCGAGGGAACAGAACGGGCATGGTTCGGTTGAAGTGGCAGAAGGGCAAGCAGGTCAAAGCGTACTTGCTCGAACCCATACTGCGGCAGTACGGAGTAGGAGCTCTGGTGAGCCGCTGCCGCATCTTCAACCAGAAGAAACAACGAGTGAAGATGGTCTACACCCCGGTCTCTGGTGACGTGGTGGTGTTCACACCGGTGAGGGCGAGGTAGCCATGGGTTACGAGAGCGTTGATGTATACGTGAAAGACGACACAGGGCTCGCGGCGCCCGTTGAGGGCATGCTCGTGCGCGTGTACGACTCAACGAACACCACGTTCTACACGCAGGAGACCACGGACTCGGACGGGCACGTGGGCTTCACCCTGTGGGCGCAGTCGTACAACCTGCGGTTCTACAAGAGCGGGTCACAGACCACGCAGCCGCAGGCGATGCTGGTGGTCGACGCCGGAGTCAACTCGTTCGACATCTCTTCCACTGTTTTCGTGCACCCTTTGGCCGTGGACCCAAGGCTTTGTCGCTGTTCTGGCCACTTCAGGGACATCACAGGGGCCCCCAGAGCGTACTTGGACATGCAGTTCATTGCAGGCTTTGCACCAATTCTTCTGGAAGGTGACGCTGTTTTGAGTGAACGTAGGAGCATCCGTACTGACACAGCGGGGTACGCATGCATAGATCTGATACGTGGAGCCTGCTACCTCGTGACTGTAGAGGGCCTCGAGGACGAACAGCGACAAGTGAGCGTTCCGGACAGCGGCAGTGCGAACCTGCCGGACCTTCTCTTCCCGGTGGTGGAAGAGGTGAGCTTCGACGTGGAGGGCCCCTACAGCCTGGCGGTTGGAGCGACCCTAGATATCACCCCGGTTGTGACGACTTCGGCGGGAGTCGTGCTGGTGGGCACAGCCCTGGCCGACGTCCTTTGGAGCTCCTCGGACGACTCGGTCCTGAGCGTGGCCTCGGCGCCGGAGACGTTGACGCTCCGCGGCATATCGACGGGGACTGCGAACCTTGTGGCGACGCGCCGCAACCAGAGCATCATCCGGATCCCGTCGTCGGACATCCAAGGCGTGCCCCAGCTCGTGACGGTGACCTAGCCGCAGGGTGGGTCGCCTGCCTCCTGGTGGACATCGCAGCCTCCATGGGCAGGGCGGTGCACCTTGGGGGCGACCAGGAGCCTGTTGAGGTGGTCCTGGCGGCCCTATCCGGCGTCACGGGCAGCCCAGCCGACATTCCCATCGAGGAGGCGCTGGACGAGCTCCCAGCGCTCGAGAACGGCCTCGTAGCCACCCCACCAGAGATAGCGACGTCATCCTGGGACCCATCGGGCCCCTGGCAGCAGATCGAGGCCTCCAGGTGCCGCGCGCTGCTGCTCGAGGTGCTGCGCCGCGCCGCCCACGACTGGATCCTGTACCGGGGGCACGCAAAGCTCCAGTTACGTCAGCTTGCAGAGGACGCGTACGTCTGGCTCTTCGAGGACCGTCCGAGCAAGGATGTGACCTCTTTCCTTACAATATGCGAGCTCTTGGACCTGGACACGAAGTATGTGCGGAACCGGGTGCGCTCGCTCACCGTCAAGCAGATCATGACGGCCGGGCGCCCCGCCGAGCAACGCAAGCTCAAGAAGGCTGAGTCAACCAGCTACCTCGAGCACCCCACTCAAGTTGACGTTACACCCCTCGAGCCATCCGAAGTACAGTTCTCTTCTAGCTACGAAGCCTACTTCAGCGTGGGTAAGTAGCCTCTACTTTGGGAATAAAGAAAGTGACGGACACATCTAGCCGTCCAAGGAAAACTCATGTCCGACGACGACCACAAGGACAACGTGGCTGACCTCACGCTTCGCAGAAAAGTGGAGCACACCGACCCCGTGATGCTGCTCGCTGACAAGATCACGAAGCTGTTGGCAGACACAGCACACGACACAACCATCGTCGAACAATTCGTAGCGCTCGAACTGAGTGCTCGAGCCTTGGCGGTGACAGTAGAGCAGGTCAAAGGGCTTGCAGGCCTCAACGAGCTTCTTGTTGAAGCAGGTACAAGACAACAGCAGTACTCCATCGATTGGCCGGAGCATGAAGCACGCAAGACGATCTATCACTTCGCTGAAGAGGAACGTGAAGCCGATGACAGAAGAGCCACCGTCATCCCCTTCCGTAGAAGAGACGATGACAAGAACCCTTCGGGGTGAACCGCACGTCCTAGTGCCTTGTGCAGAGGTACAAGCCGGGGACTACATCGAGTTCCATCGAAACGGCCACAGAATCCGACAAGTCAAGCACGTGAACAGGGGCAGGAAGCACAACTACGTGCGCTTCGAGGCTTTCGAGGTAGAAACGTTCAAGAACCGCACGGTCAGTTTCGCCGAACTGACGCGTGTATGGAGGAAGATTGATGGCAAGTGACTCCAGACCACCTCCCGCAAAACCGCTGACGTACCACACCATCAACATCGAAGAACTCACCGACGCGCTCAACGAGAGAGCCAGGCTGTACACACAGATCAAAGAGCTTCAACAGCACGCCAACAAACAGCTCAACGAGATCAGAAGGTTGAGCGGATCGCCTGCGTACGATGCGCCTCTTCCGTCAGTCGACAGAGCTGCGTTGCAGAACTTCTTGAATCGGTTGAGCTCGACACGCACGCACGCTCTCATGTCTGACTTGGATGGGCATGTACGCGACGTCAAGTCGGAGGAGGCCAGCAAGATCAACAACGAGGGCATCAACGCCCAGCTCGACTACCTCACCGAGAAGCTGGGCAAAGAAACCGTACAAAGCATGCTACGGGAGTTCGACAAGTGTGGATCCATCAGCTGACCTACGAGAACAAGCATGACATAAAGCACGCACACTACCTCACCTACGAGGACGCGTGCGCTCACATGGTGGACATCGTCACGCCGCGCATCGACGTTCTGTTCCCAGAGGAGGACGACAAGGACAAGATGCGGCACTTCATTGAGTTCGAGGAGTGGGACGAACTCTTGGAGATGTGGAACGAGTGGTCCGGCGAGGTCATCACCATCGAGGAGTACGAGGTGTTCGGGTCAGAAGAGGCGGCCGAAAGGCACAACGTGTATGCCGTGTTGTCCCACATGACCAATGCAGTGCTCGACGAGAACGTCATGGGGCTCGAGCTCAAGTGGGAGCTCGGAGAGAAGATCGTCAGCACCATCACCAGCACCCCGCAGCTGCCCGCTGAGTTCATCTCATTCCAGATGACCATCCCCGGCGTGGAAGATGCAGACTACAGCGAGCCTGAGCCAGAAGACGAGGAGCCAGAACCCAAGAAGCGCGAGCCAGCCGTGCAAAAGAAGCGCGAACCTGCGCATAAGAAGGGTGATGAAAGCTGACTCTTTTTGGATCAACTGGTCACACGGCGAACAGGTCTTCTTCCTTGACGAAGGCCGAGAGCACGTGAAATGGACGGTGCCTCCCTTCGACCACATGGAGGTGCCAACAGAGGGGATCACCCGCCCTCTGCCCGAGAGCATGACGCTGGCAAGCACAGCTCTGCTCAACCTGTACATGGTGGGTTACCCAACGAAGACGTTGGAGGACCACGAGACCCTCATCTACTCGCTCACTGAGTCCGGGCTGCTTCAGCTCGGCAGTGTGTACGGCAACCTCATCCTCACGCAGGATGGCGCCCTGCTGCTTCAGGCAGTGGGGCTCGTGTAAGGACAACATGAGAACGAAAACAGTGCCTGCCTCCGAGATCGATCCAGCCAAGGGTCTTCGAGCTTCCAGCTACCTGCACGAGCTTGGGATGTTCCCCAAAGAGGACTACCTGGGCTTGGCGTTCAACAACTCCAACATGAGCTTGGGAGCACAGACCAACGTTCGGAACGTTCTGCAAGTGGTGACAGCCAAGTGCTTCGCGACTGCAGTCGACCATGGGTGGTGGGAGAAGTACGACAAGGCCCCGAATAAGTGGGTGCCGGAGGTCGTGTCCAGCAAGATCTGCCTCATGCACTCGGAGCTCAGCGAAGCGCTCGAAGAGGTTCGCAAGCGCAGGGACATGGGCATCAAGCCTTACTTCAGTCAGGGCGATCAGATCATTGAGGTGGTGAGTGAGGGGCTGCGGGTAGGGGCCAAGCCGGAGGGCATGGCTGCCGAACTCGCGGATGCTGTCATCCGCATCCTCGATCTTGCGGCGTGGCTCAACCTCGACATCGCACAGGCTATCGAGTGGAAGATGGCCTACAACAATGGGAGAGCCTACAAGCATGGCGGCAAAACTATCTGATCTTGCTGGGTGGCCCGTTGAGGTGTGTATGAAGTGCAGGCACTGTGGGATGGTCAGCCACGCTGTTTTGGTAGCTCTTCCCGTTCCCACCTACCGCTGCAAAGAGTGCTGGTCTGACAATGTGATGACCGGCGAACCAAAGGACCACTTCGAATGAATTGCGTGCAACTTGGCGAGAAACATGACTGGGTGTTTTCGCCAGAGCTAACGAGCAAGTCGGCTCGCTTCACTTGTGCTCGGTGCGGTTGTTTGGGCAGGTATCACCACCACTCAGGCGGAACATCCTACATAGGGGAGTGCTCGTCGAGCTCTGAAGAGGCTAGAATTCTCGCAGAGAAAGCTAGCACCAGAGCAGACGTAGACGTGTCCAAGATACTGGATGCTGTCTTGGTAGACGAAAACAACTACGCCGAACTAGATGAGTACGACGAAGAACTCTGTCTGTTCGAGCAATGCGTGATGCGCGCTGGAGCAGACCATAGATGGTCGCCTCCTGGGAGCGGCCTATGAACGTTCACATCGTCAGCTTCCCGAGGTGGCACGACGTCCTGTCCTGCCAACGAACGGTGCTTCACCTTCCCGGGCGCTTGGCTCCCAACCCCATGTACCGCAATGGTGACCTGCTCGTCGCAACAAACGGCAGCAGGGACTGTGTCATCTGCCGCATCATCGGCGTGAGTACTGGGTCCATGATGGGGTTCATCGGCAAGGTCGTGAACGACACCAGCGCCGAACTCAAGAAAGTGGGCGTCGGCTTCGAGGACTACAAGGCCAGCTTCAGGCGGATCCACAATGCGGGGATAGAGGCAGAGAAGAACACGCTGCGTGTGGAGTTCGGGTACGAGCCCATCCCACTCGACTCAGCCGTCATCGAGGTGCTCAGGCCCTACGCCAGGCTGCGCGATGACCCGATCAGCAGGTTCCTTGACCGACAGCCACAGAGCATTGTCGAGGAAGAGGACATGAACTGCATCGAGGAGCTGGATAGGGCATGTCGCGCACTAGAAAAAGATACAGGAAGCGCAAGAACAACATCCGGTGGAACCGAGCCGAGTGGAAGTATTCGCCGAGGAAAGAAGCGAAAGTAGCACACTTCATCCCGCCAGGCAGCACTGGGTCCATCTCTATGGGGTGTTCGGTTGGGAGGAGCATACCTACGTTCGAAGGAAAGACCTGGGTCATAGACTCAAACGGAATAGACATGAAGCACTACGTTCTCGTTCGTGTGGTCAAAGAGATCGCAGACGGTAAGGTGCAGCGCACTGATGTGCGCACCGTACTCGACGACGAAGAAGTCAAGCACCTCATCGCAGATATGGGCTCCAAGCGACTGGAGAGGGGCGCCGGCAAACCAGGTGTGCACTTCGGCCACAACACCCTGCTGAAGCTGCCGGAAGAGCTATTCACTTCGACGCTGGAGGTGAACGTGCTGAAAGAGGTGGGCGTACCCGAAACCACACGCAAGGGTCACCCGGAGAGCGGCCACTTCGAATGGGGCAGAGACAAGCAGGTGCACAGGCGCCTGCTGTCAGCCCAAGACGCGGCTCTGTCAAGCGCAAAGGAAGTACAAGCCGGCTTGCTGATACGTCGATGGCGAGGTAAAAAGAAGACCGAGTACTTCGGCGTGGGCGCTCCTTCTGTTCTCATCGCACGAGCGTGGTCAGCAGCACACACAAGGCTTGCCAACACTGATACGGTGCTCAAACTCATGCGGCCTGATACGACACTTCAAGGATCCATGCGGTACATCAAGCTGCACGGGTCACTTGAGGTGCCGGAGAACGCACGAACGTTGGACCTGAGAGACAAGAGCCTGCCGGTCGCTCTCAGACTGTTCAACGAGTGGGATGAGAGATGCACCTGACCATCGAACAGCTACAAGCTATCGCCAAAGACATCCAGTTCGCCACAGACGCCGTACGCGTGGTCCTCCAGGTTCTGCCTGGGACACGCGCGTACAAGGCGCTGTACTGGCGACGCCACTACCTACGAGACATCAAGAAACTGTTGGAGGAAAGCAATGATTCGCAAGTTCTGGCTTCGAGACCAAGACGTTCGAAACAGTAAGACCGACAAGCTCGACGTTGGGCACCCTCGTGTCCTCGTCGCCTTCGAGGTGGTGGGCAACGATCTGTTCTACGCCACCGCCACCGCCAACCCCGCAGACAAGTTCGTTCGCAAGAGCGCGCACAACCAGGTCAATGGAGCTTTCAAGTCTTTCCGGCGTAGGTGCTGCGAACGCCTGGTCACCCCCGTTGGCTACAAGGACTCGGCCGAGGACTACCCCGCTCTTCGCAGGCACATCGTGCTCAACATCCTTGACATAACTCGGTACAAGACTGCGAGGCGTGCCGCCTGCCTGTGGGAGCTCGACAAGAACGTGTCGCGCAAGGACCCGAACTTCGGGCGCAAGGTCAAGAAGTGAGGGTCTACGACAACCACTGCGTCGTGTGCGGCAAGGAGCAGCTCGCCATCGATGACCTCCCCCACTGCCACGGGTGTGAGCCCAGCGAGATGATGCGTGCTGAGCACGCTCGTTGGGTGGCCCAGTACAAGTGCCCCTTCCCTGAAGTCGGCGGCGGCAACTGGAAGTGGACCGACACCGAGCGTCTGTCCCTGTCCTACTTCCGCAAGGATGAGCACGGCACACAGCTCAGCATGTCCATCATGTGGCACGACCGCAGGTGGCGCGCCGGGCTCGAGTTCGAGTCGCACCTCGAGGCGGCCATGAGCGGCAACTTCGAAGACGGGGACAACCCCAAGGAGCTGTGCGAGAAGGCGGCGCACGATCTGTGGGCCATCCTCATCGACAGGCAGCTCACCCTGGAGGGCAAATGAGCGCAGCACACGAGTACGAGGAGAAGATCAGGAAGAACGTCAGGAAGATGGCGTTGCACATCGTCGATTTGCGAGATCGACTGAACACCGCCAAGAACAAGATCGCTGAGCTCGAGCAGCAGAACGCCAGCTTGGGCCGGGAGATCGTCAACGTGCGCAAACACAACGCCCGTCACCTCAACGAGATCCAGCGCCTGGCGCTCGAGCGCGACAGATACGCCAAGGCGTTGGACATGTTGGGCATTCCGAAGGACGAGTGCGAATGCCCAACCGACCACTAGACCTAGCCGGCTTAGCGGTGGTGCTTTGCATCGCCGCGTTGGTTGTTGAATGCGGAGGATGGAGTGATGACGCAAGAGGAATACATCAGCTCTCTGGAGAGGGCGAACAAAAAGATACAGGACCAGGCCATCAACATTGACCAGCTGCAGCACGAGCTGACAGTGGCGAAGTCGGCGATGCCACACCCCAAAGCTACGACACCGGACGAGGTGCTCAGGTACTTCGAGATAGCTGGGGACAGCCCGCAGAACCACCACGGCTTCTGCCACGGGATGTTCAAGCAGGGGTGGCTTCACACCTCCAATATGCACGGTGTGATAGGTCAGATACCCGACTCCAGTAAGGCACCAGACTGGATGATCGATAGGCTGGGTTACCTCGGGTGGGTCAGGTACGACGTGTTCCCCACCAAGGACAAGGCCGGCGTTCACGTGGCCGATAAATTGCGGCAAGCAGGCTGGGTGTCCACCGACGACCTCACGAGTTGCATCAAGGCCATCCCTGGGCCGGGCATTGCCGCTCCTTGGGTGATGAGCCTGATGAAGGAGCAGCACTGGGTCCCTCGTCACGAACCCATGACGATTGACTCCGTTGTGTCAGGTCTGAAAAGGCTGGGCCGAGAACTCAGCGATGAGTACAAGGAAGTACTCGAGAAGGCCATGTACGAAGAAGGGTGGATGCCCAGCGTCAAGAGCGACGAGAACTTCTACGAGAAGCTGCACGACATCAACACGGGCGAGCTCAAGGGCACGCCTGGGTTCTACGGGAAGATGAAGAACCTTGGCTGGATCCGACACGACTGGCGGTACATGGTCGAGGAGCTCACACGTGGGGACGACATCAGTCTGCCCGCCAACATGATAGACAGGATGCGGGGGCAGTGCTGGATACCTGCTGTCCCCGGCAGGGTCACCCAATGGCTGTCCAACAGAACGGAGAACGAGCTGGAGGAGCTCTATCGGTGTGGGTGGGTTCGCAAAGAGCACCTCGTCGTCGGTGACGTGGTGACTTGGCTGGGGTCTCCCTACAGAACCGAAGCCGAGGTCAAGTGGCTGCGTAAGTGGGGGTGGCGACACAAGAGCTCGAGCACCCCAGAAAGAACGCTGCTCCACCACCTCGGCTTGCTCGAGCAGGGTGACATCCTGTACACGCCTGATCTGCTGCGCGGAATGGATGATCTTGGGTGGGTTCGAAAGAACCAGATGTGCGCCTACGCGCCTCATGCAGGCGGCGCCACCGTCACACAACTGCGAGACATGCGAGAGAAGGGGTGGGTGCGCATCTCGGATCAGCCCAAGAACGGCAACGTTGTACGCGGTGACGTGCTCGACTGGCTGCGTCGTTCGTCCGACAGCGACTCGCTGTCCAGCTGCATGCACAGCGTTGGGTGGATTCGCAAGAACGACATCACAGCGGCGATGGCTGCGATTCCAAGCGGTGATTCAGTGGACAGGCTCAGCACCCACTTCATCAACATGCGCGCCAGGATGTGGATTCCTAGTACTCTTCCCAGCGTGGTCGAGTACTTGAACAACTTCGCTAGAAACCAGCCCACACAAGGGGACTTGGAGTACCTGAAGAACAACGGGTGGATCCAGAAGCCGGACTACGTAGATGAGGAGGTGAACGTCATCAAGTGGTTGTACGACCTGCAGCACGGCAAGCACAACATGGACAGTGGCCTCGTGGCTCGCATGGGAGCAGTGGGGTGGAGGCACGACGAGATAGGGTCCGGTCATGTCTTCGACTTCTTGGACAAGGCGTCCGCTAGGGACGTGTGGTTCATCAACCGCATGAAAGAGAAGGGGTGGGTTCACTTCGAGAACCTGCACGACTTCATCCTCGAGCAGCTGCCGTCGTTCGGTCCGTACCCCAATGAGTTCCTTCGGAAGATGGAGCAGCAGCATTGGCGATGGGCAGGTGGCCAGGGGAATGGGTCCACCGAGGAGCAGTTCACAGTCCGATGGCTACAGGGGCTGGACCATGGTTCTCCTGTCAGTGAGAGCTTCTATCGAGACATGATGCATGCGGGGTGGATCCAGAAGACGCCCGAGTCCATCCACCACTACATCATGAGGCTCATGCCTCCGGGCGCGCTCAAGGAGCTGCACAAAAAGGGCGTGGGTCACAGGGTGCACATGAAGATGGTGGTGTCCTCCGTTGGCAGCACCGTCGAGTTCAAGGCGGGGGATGGGTGATGGCGAACCTGACAGACGCACAGCAGAGAGACATCGAGCTCGACCTGGCGAAGCTCGCCATCACGTCCGTGTTCCTCGAGTGGGGAGTCGGGTGGTTCAACCTTGCTCCCAGAGCGCGCAGGGGCCAGCTCGCGCTCGCCATCATGGAGTACGCCTCTGGCTACACCGCCAACAACACCTTCGAGGGCAAGTACAAGCACATCTCGAAGCACGGGTGGACGTCACAGGACTGCCAGGAGGTCCTGCGCATCATCCTGAGCTGGTCGGGCGGTGACTTCGGGGTTCGAATGCTCGACTTCGCAATCACGGATCCTGCGTGGTTGCAGGACCCAATCCCAGCCCTCAAGAGGAGGATGCGATGAGAAGAGGCGAGGGGCTCACACTGTTCAAGCTGATCTACAACGTGCTGATCGTGGTGGTGTCGGTGTTCATACTGTTCCGCGGGTTCATGGTGGACGACGAGGATCTCAGGCAGCCTGTGCGAACGGCGGGATACACCGACGTCGGCATCATCGACAAGACGAGGGTCTTCAGCTGGACTGCTGGTTGCGACAGCGGTGAGGCTGTGGCTGCCGACATCAAGGCCAAGAACGCCAAGGGTGAGGTGGTCGACCTGATCGTGTGCCGCGGGTGGCCCTTCAAGGGCGCTACTGTGCGGTACCCATGAGGGTCAGGCAGCTCCCAGCCTACAAGGACGGGTTCGCCAACGGCATCGGCTTTGCCTTCGTCGTGGGGTTGTTCTTCCTGCCGAGTGATGACGCAGGGCTGCTGATAGGGACGGCGGTGATACTCGCCATCGTGCTCAACGTGGCGTCCACCGTCTACACCTACCGAAACTACAAGAGCGCCGACGAAGGAGAGTAGGCATGCCTTTGAACGAAGAGCAGATAGACAACCTGGTTCGAGCAGGCTTGCTAGACCTGGACAAACGAATCGACAAATCCAAGGAGGAAGTACTGGAGGCGAACGAGCAGGTGGTAGCAGCGGCGAAGAGAGTGGACGATCTGACAGCTGTCACTGAATCTCTGGTTGCCGAGCGCGAAAACTTCGAAGCTGACGCGCGTGCCAGCCTCACCCAGGGAGGAACACTACTTGTTCAACCGCCGCAGGTCCCATCAGGACCCCCGCCCCCGTTTGACATTGGTGAGCCCGCGTGGTTGAGGCTGACTTCATCCGAGCAGTGGGTAGTGAAGGACATCCTGTACGGGTTGCGTGATCAGATCGTTGCCAAAGCGGGCAAGTTGTTGTGCGGCTCGGAGTTGCTGGTTTCGGAAGAATACATCAATCGAGCCTGGTCTACTCGCGGGGGGATTGACGACGACTACCTTGGTTGGGTGTACCTGGACAGGTGCTGGGTGGACGTCGCGTCCTCGAAGATGAGCGAGCTGCTGGAGCCCTACAAGTTCGGTAGGTCCAAGGCTATGGGGCTGCTGTTCCGTGCAACAGCTCTTGATGGTCGAATGCGGGATGATCTGAGAGGCGACTACACCTGCAAGTCTCCCGCCCCCGGCAAGGCCTTAGCTGGGGTGTATCGCATCCGATTCGGCACAGAGGTGCACGAGGTCATCAAGAACGCGGTGATTGAGGCAGGCTCCACCATCTACTAGGCGGGCAGAAGCGGGGGATACCAACCCCGCTTCTTTCTAGCCACAGGTACACGAGGTATGCTTACACCATGTTCACAGACGAAGAGCTGACCACCGCCCTGGACAAGATCGTCAGGACCTCCATCCGTAAGGAATATGGAGAGCTTGGCAACCGACGCACTGACCTTACGTTCTCGGACATACAAGACGCTGCCGCAGGGGTGTTCATCTCCAATGACAAGGCGGTGTTCTATGTGCTGCTGCTGGCTGCTGCCCGACTGCGCAAAAGGTCGGAGAACCTACGGGTGCTGACACAAGAGATGAGCGACACATGCCTGGCGACTGGGAGGGACGTGCTGCCCATAGAGGACATGTCATCCTTAGCGAATGTCAATCAAGCTTTGAATGAACTGACTTCTGCGAGCTCTGCCCGTACCTCTCTCGCACGCGTAGAGGACTTCCCTGCCTACCAACGGTTCGACCAGAACACTCAGCGGTTCCTCGACAACAACAGCAGGAACATCAGGTACGGCGGGGGCATCGTGCGCACGCCAGAGCAAGCTCGCAAGCTGCTGGGTTCTCAGTTCTCTGCCATCCAGGACGCATGGGACGAGGTGGTGCGGCTCGTCAATCTGGTCATCGTCTCCATCGAGGACTACGAGGGCATGAACCTGCCACAGTCCTTTGTCGGCAGCATCATGGACAACGCCAAGACTGTTCTGTCCTCCAGGTACGACGAGCTCAGTGTTCTGACCCCAAAGCAGAGGCTAGAAGTGATCCGGGAGGTGACCCTGGATGTGCTCACCGCCCGAGCCGCCATCAGGGGCTTTGGTTCCTTCGCAGGGCCCACCACGTTCCACGTCCTCGAGGGGACAGGCGCTGTGTTCGCTGACGCTGACCACCCAGCTGTGCCCGCTACCCTGACCGCGGATCTGTACGGCTCCTACGCCATCACCGACGCGCTGTACGAGCTCGACTTCAAGCTCGAGGGCGATGCCGCCGTCACTGTGTCCATCCCAGTGCAGGGCAGCTTCATCGCCAAGGCAGAGACCACCATCGCTGAGACCTACGACGTGGGCTCCCCCAACGGCGGGGGCATAGACAACGACGAGCTGCGCATCCAGCTGGTGAACTACCCCACGGTGGGCACCACACAGACCTACGACGTCGCCTTTGCCACCAGCGCGCTCAAGCGCATCTGGGATGTGTGTGCCGAAATCAACCTGGCCATAAACACGGTGGGGCTGGCCCACCCTCTGATTGCCGAGCCCTACCTCCAGCCACAGAAGTGGGCGGGGGAGGTCACCATAACCATCGCTGGCGCATCGGACGTCAGGCTCACTGCCACCAACCCGGCGCTCGACTTTGCTGACCTGGACGGGGCTGGTCTGTCTTTGGTCGCAGGGGACTGGATCATCGTTAGGGATGCCACCAGCATCAACGACGAGCAGCGACTTGTTGTGTTCGCCACCCCGGTGTCCCCCGCCACGTTCATCGACTGCCAGATCATCAACCCTGTGGTGCCCTCTTGGGCAGACCCGTTTGGTACGCAGGTGGAGATCGGCGAGGAGCTGGCCCTTCGCCTGCGCGTCACAAACGAGGCAGGTGACAACGGCTTCGCCCTCAAGGTCGACTACCAGTACGAGGCGCTGCGTGACCGGGTAGCCATCCTCATCCCAGAGGACGGGCCGGTGGACAAAGACATGCAGTTCAACGCTGCCTCCACCCTTGGTCTTCTCCCGCTTATGGAGTTCCGCTCTGCCCCCACCACTGCGGCTGACGTAGCTTCTTCTGTCACCAAGAGCGGGCTGAACAATACGTACATCGGTGGGCAGAAGAGCAGGGTGGAGGTGGACTACGCCTTCGACCCCACCTTGTACAGCGGGACGGGCCACACCAACCCCAACAACTTCCTCGAGGTCGTTGCCTCTGACTTCCGAGGCGTGGGTGATGTGACCGCCGGCATCAACGTCGTGTTCACCGTGGCCGGGGCCGCCACAGCAGGTGTGGTGATTGGTGACGTCGTGGTGATGCGCTCTTCTTCCACCCTGGCTGATGTGAACCAGTGGGGGACCATCACAGGAGTAACAGACACTACAATCTCTGCCACCATGCAGGCTGCTGTAGTGGGTGATACAGGGATCGATATTGAGACGGGCCCCCCACTAGGTGTTGCGTCTACCCTGCCCTTCGACACGGTGTTGGTGCTCGATGAGGGCGGGGGTAACGACGGTACGTATAGTGTCACTGGAGGGGGGGACACACCCCTGGACCTGAACATAAATACCCCTGTTCCGTTCCCCAACACGACGGGCAATCAGGGGGTGGACTGCCTGCTGGAGGTGGGTCAGCACGTTGTATTCTTCAAGACGCTGGACACCTCACTGGACTCTCATATCGAGGTCAGCGACTACGGGAATACAAGCTCCTGTATTGACCAGTTCTTCACTGTGTACCCGGCGAGCGAACCAACGCTTACCAGCTACTTTCAGCTACCTGAGTGGCCTAACGGGTTGGAAGAAGGCGACCTACTGGAGCTGTACGATACGGACCCAAGCACGCCGGATGTGGTGAGAACAATCACTGGTCTGGAAGAGAGTGAAAGGGTAATACAACTGGCGTCTGGGGTGGATGTGAGAGCTGGTAGTTACCCGATGACAACAGGCTCTGGAATTCCTTTCTCCAGAATAAGAAAAACGATGTTCAACAACTTTATAAATCTGAGAGGAAACATTTCAGAGTGGGTTGATCAGCCTCCGAACCTCTTCCAACAAATACAAGCAAACATCAACGCTCTGTTGGTAAACAAGAAGCCCACAGCAGCTCAGCTCAACTCCGCAGTCTCTTCTGTCAACTACCTCACCATTGAGCTCAGCACTCTCGAGGCATTCCTCAGTGCGTACACCTCAGACGTTGTGCCGGAGGTGGACGTACTTCTCGACAGCTTCAGAGAGAAAGGTGCTGACAGGGGACTGGACATCCTGCTAGAAGGCCGCTTCGCAGACTTCTTCGGACTCAGCCAAGAGGAGGTCAGCTATGCGGGGGTTGTTCAGCGGGCTGTGCGGGAGGTGTCACGTGAAGATCTGCCTATAAGAAAGACCGGACGAGGTTCGAACGATGTGATCATCGCATCGTACGACGAGCCGGACTTTGAGTTCGACCAGTCAGACATCGACGACGACGCCGAGGTGGACATCCCAGGCAACACAGGCAACCTGGGAGCCTAGAGGTAGTCCTCTATGTTTCGGAACATGATGTCCCGCAGCTTGGATAGCCGTATCTTCTCCTCACCTTTCCTCAGCTGTTTTCTCTCCTCCGCGCTGTCCGCTACGCGCTTCGCCACCCCCCAGCTAGAGCTCCTGGCTGTTTCCTGAAGCCCACGAAGCACTAACTGAAGCTCAGGTATCTGGTCGTTGTTTGCTAGCTCCCTGAACTTCTCCGGGTAGCTACTGTTGGGTGCGCCGTCGCCGTCTTCTTTCGCCCACTTCTCGTAGTACGCTGCCACCACGTTCGACGCAACTCCCTCTAAGAACGACTCAAAACCAGAAAGGACTAGCATCACCTCCCACTCCGGCCTGCCTATCGGCTCCTCGTACAGATCGCAGCCGTCTACCAGATCGAAGCGGTCTGGATCTTCCTCTAGCACTTCGAGTATGGTTACGACCTTTTCCACCGCCTCTACTCCCACAAGCATGCAGTACTTTAGCTCCATGAGTTCTTGGTTCGGCGTGTCAGGTGTGTATTCTTCGGGTGTTTGTTCTTCCATTGCTCTTTCCTCCATTCCTCTTATGCCCAAAGCAGCCTATGTATTGCCTGCTTCGCAGGTCGTGCGGTATGCTTTGGGGATGGATCCCACCACAGCAAGCGCGCTCCTCGATGAGCTCACCAAGATCGCCGCTCGGCGCATGGACAAAGAGATCCTCAAGGGCGTCATCGGGGAGGCCGACCTGCCTGGTACGTCTTCCTCAGCTCTCGGGCTGTACCGATCCATGAAGGGGTCGCTCGGTGGAGGCAACCTGCACAAGTCCTTTGATGCGACCACGGGCGCCGCGGACGAGCTCGGGGCCAAGAAGGACGTCAGCGGGATGATGGACAGGATCAAGGCCAACCTAGCCAAGGGCAGAGCTCCTGAAGCCGCCAGGCCGGGGGAGGCGAAGATTCCGCTGCCCAAGGGTCCGAAGCAGGAGCACACCGACAGCTGGAAGGCTCTGCTCGCAAACTGAGGCTACGAGAACCCGTTGGGCCCTCCCGCCCCATTGCGGGGCGGTGTCTGGCGTTACACCTGGATGTACTGACCCTCGATGGTGAGGCGGTACAGCCTGTCTTTGATCACGCAGTCGACCATGAAGTTCGGGTCTTTGTCCGGGCCTACGTAGACCACGAACGCCGGGGTGCCGGTGGGTATGTCGATGCGGTCGCGTACGTTGGTCGGCCTTGGGTACTTCAGCCACCCCCAGGGCTGCATGATGAAGGACTTGATGACCACCGTGTCCCCGACAGTGATCTCGGGCCTTACCACGATGCTCCCGGAGCCGTCGCAATTGCGACAGCACGAGTCGTCGATGAACATCTTGCCTTTGCACTGCGGACACTTCTGGCTGACAGCAGGGGTAGACTTCCTGACGGCCCTCGAAGCCTTTCTCTTGCTCTCCTTTGTGATCTTCTTCTCGATCTCGATGACGATGTTGTCGTAGGCCGCTACCCGTTGCCCTTCTGATAGGGCGGCGAAGTCCGCTACCGATAGTGAGATGATCAGGCGCATCAGCTTTCCTTCTTCTCTTTGCTCAGCCGGCCGAAGCTGCAATCTCCAGGCATCTGCTGCTCCATCATGCTCTTGCACAGGTCGCACAAGGCCATGGACCCTTTGAGTCCGTCAGGCCCAGGCTTCTTCTCGGTGGCGACCCACGTGGGCCTGTTCTTGCAGCGTGTGCGGTAGCCGTTCTTGGGATCGCCGATCTCCCCGCCCAAGGTGAACGGCCCGTTGCCTGGTACGTCAGCCTGGCATCGTTTGGAGTCAGTAGGGGTGAGCACGGGCTTCGGTTCGGGCTCCGGCTCGTCCTTCCTCCTGAGTTCTCGGTAGAGCTCGACCATCTTCGACTGGGCCTTGTCGACCGCTCTGGGCAGGATGAGCAGCATGTCGAACTCACGGTCGTTCGGGACGTTCCTCAGATCAGATATCACGTCGGTCAGCAGGGAGTGCGCCAGCCGCAGCTTGGCCGCGCTCTCTACTGCCGTCTCGTAGGCAACGACGTCCTCCGGCAAGGGCTTCCACTTGCTCACACTCGGCTTTCTTTTCTTCGATACGGCCATCAGACCCACCTCCCTTGTTTGTCGTTGTGCCGTCGGTTCTTGCGGCGGAGGTTACGGCACAAACCCCGCCACCCGAGTAGGTAGCCAACGGGGTCTATGTCCGTGCGTATCCGCCAGTAGTAGTCACGTACACACGTCAGCGGTTGTTTCATGCTCCGCCCAGTGCAGATCGCACACCCAGACCACACGGCCCAGGTGTGTTCGTCCCCAGTTGCGTCCGGTCGCTTTGCGGCAGCAGCCCTTGACCGTGCATTTGATGGAGCGCGGCTTGAGGAACTCGGGATCCTTCGGCATGGTGTTGGCCTTCACCTTCATCAAGCCGACCTCCCCGCAGATGCTGCACTGCCAGTAGTTGGGCTGCTCGCCGCCGGGCAGGTCGGTGTAGCGTCGCCACCTATGTTCGCAGGGCATAGCTACCTGTCCACCTTGCTGGACTCGGCGGTGGCGCTGATGAACCCGGCGGTGTAGTGCGGGCCATCCTGCACTGTCTTGTGAGCTGCGAGGCACACATCTTTGGCATCCACCACGGCATTGGTGTCCATGCGTTCGGTGTTGGTCAACCAGAAGGCGATGGCCGTCTTGATGTCGGCCTCACTGAGTTCAAACTTGCGCTTCATGCGACCTCCTCCTTCGAGCTCGTTCGAGGTTCTTCTTGCCTTCTTCGGTGGCGATGACCCTGCACCGAGTGCATCGGTCCTCGGTGTCGTTCAGGTGCACCCACTCGTGCTGGCACTGAGCCACTCGCATGAGGCCAATCGCGTGGTGTACGATTTGTCCAACCGTCATCGCTTCCCTCTTCTTCGGAGCTCTCTCCCGATGTCGATGGATTTGAACAACATGGGTGAGTGAGCGTGTGCGGGATGGAAGTACCAGTCCTCCTCGAGGTAGTACTTCCTCCACATGCGTTCCAGGCGTGACACGAGCATGAGGTGCGCCACCTTCAGAGCTCTTGTGGACTGCGGCATCCTGGTCAGGGTGTAGGATCGGAGCTCTTCCTTCCAGAAGATGCTGTCGTGCTTGACGAACTTCACTTTGAGAACAGGGTCCTCCGGGTAGGTGTCGCCGATGCCTGCTTCTTTGAGGACTTCGACAACACGCCCCGTCTTACCAATGAAGCGAGACACGTCGTGGATGTCCAGTTCCACAGCGGCGACCACCTGCACTCGCTCTCCCACGGAGAAAGGTAGGGTAGCTACTTCCATGGCGATGCCTCCGCTGCGAGGGCGTACTCCTCTTGGTCCGTGTGGTTGCACACCCCCACCCCGATCTTCGAGGCAGACATGGTGCCACCGCCGAACCCATCAGGCTTGAGCTTGTCGCAGGTGTCCGACCAGCTGACGTAGAAGACGTCGTTGGTGTCGGGGCGCATGTCCTTCAGGAACTGGTGGATGACCGCTGCTACCTGCCAAGGGGCCCCGCTCTCCTCGCAGTAGAACCACACGTCATCTCTGTCGTCCCTGATTCGGTACTGGAAGCCCCACACCTCTCCGTCCCCTTCAGTCCCAGGCACGTGCTCCCACAGCCTGGCTTCAGAAGAGATGGGCTGGCCATCTTTGTAGTGCTCTGGCATCTCCGACTCTTCGAAGAACTTCTCTTCCAGCAGGGTCATGAAGTTGAGGTGAACCTTGAACCAGTCTTTCTCCTGCTGGTTCTTGAGCTCGACGAATACGCTGAAGTGCGTGTAGTAGTTCGACATCAGTGCCCTTCTTTCTTGTCCCCGGGCCCAGTCATGAGGGTCAGTAGCTTTATCTGCATACCCAGCAGGCAGACGGGTGTGTGCCCGTCGCCCTTGGGGTTCTCACACAACGGGCAGATGTCCGTGTCGTACACCAAGACCTCCCTGGGCTCGTGCGGGTCCTCATTCGCTATCAGGAGGTGGCCGCACCACTCCAAGCTCTTGAGTAGCTCTAGAAGGTCTTTTTCGTGCGTCGCCATCAGTACCTCCTCTTCTTGTCTTTATCAAACACGTCCCTGACCATGTCTCCCAGCCCGCTCGTGGCTTTGTCGACTCGGTCCATGGCCTTGTCCATGGTCTTGTCGAAGTGGGCCTTCTCCTTTTCGGTCATGGGCCTGGTCTTGCCATTCTCGGTGATGGTGTAGTTGCCGTTGACGTTCACCGAGCCGCTGGTCTGGACGTTGATCCCTTTGTCGCTCCAGAAGACGAGCTCACGGCCGTGCAGGAACATTCGACCGCCAGGCATGACATCGATGGTCTCCTTCCCTCCTCGCCTTGACCGGTAGCCAAAGGGGGCTGGATCCTCTGCCTTTCCTGGCTCGTCTGGCCTGCTCTTGGCCTCATTCAGAGCGTCGATCTTGCGCATGAGGAACCGAACCCACCACCAGGTCACAAGGCTGAAGGCGCCCACCATCAGGAGCACGGTGAGAACGTAGGACTCATGGCTCACGACAGATCCTCCTTGTTGGCTTTCCGGGCTATCAGGATGGTGTCCACGAAGTCGTCTGCCTCCTGGAAGCTGATGCCCTTGATGAAGGGGTGGTGGCAGCCTTCGTGCCCATCAGGGGTGGCGAAGTCGATGGACAGGCCCTCCCCTGCGTTGAGGAGCTCGTGGTCCTTGATAAAAAGCAGCAGTTTGATCGCCGCCTCCGGGTCATAGGAGTCCTCGTCTGCGCACTGTCCGCAGCACACCACCCAGGCCCTGCTCTGGTCGGTGTCGAGGCACTCAGGCCAGCGCACGCCCTCCACCAGGTTGTGCTCAGCGCACTCGCAGTGCTCGTCTTCGTCCTCCTCGGGTCTTTCCTTGTCGGCAATGGCGAACGCGATGTCGGCGAAGACTTCCTCTCTGTTGATTCCCCATGCCTTCCTCACTGCGGTGAGGGCTGCGTCGTCGGTCTTGAACACCTTGCATGCGTCGCAGCGCTCCACGGAGGGCGGCAACGTCATGGTCGGCGCACCTCCCTCCGGGGCAGGGACCGTGGGGTTGAAGAGGACCCCCAGCCCGTCACAGGCTTCACACTCATCGACCACCTTGATACATCCTGCGCTGCCGCAATCACCGCAGTGCGATGTGTCTTCCTCGTTCCACGAGCCGAAGGCTTCTTGCGGTTCGTCGGTGTTGAGGTCCACCCACATGACGTGTTGAACGTTGGTACTTCCGCAGACTTTGCACTTGTACATGGTTTCCTCCGCATGTCTTATTCCCAAAGACTGGGAGGAGTTGAGGCTAGGAAAAGCTGATGGGAGAACCCCACCAGCTGCCCCGGACGGGGACTTCGTATGAGGCAGGGCTACGAGGACTTTTCAGATGCTTTCAGCTCCTTGTTGACGCGCTTCATCTCTTCCGGCGTCAGTTCCAAGTAGCCTCTTTCGAACCTGGACAGTTTTGAGCGTTCGACCTTGCTAAGTCGGCCAAGTTCGTCCAGCGACATCTTGAGCTTTGTTCGGCGCTCTCTGATCGCTTCTCCCGCCGACTTCATAGCGCCTGAAGAACCTTCTTGCCGTCGCCGTTGAGCTTGAACGTGTCGGTGCCCTTGGCGTAGAGGAGGTATCCGCGGGCCTCGAGCGCCTTCTTGGCGTGTCCCCAGCGGGGGAACTGCTTCTTCAGGTCTTCGGTCTTCGTGCCGGAGTTCTTGCCGAGAACCTTCAGGACCTCGATGGTCTTGGGGGTGAGCTTCTTGGCTGCGAGAGCTGCTTCTGCTTTGGTCATGTGATCTTCCTTATCGAGAGAGTTGTGTGTCGGTGTTCTTGTTCCGGCTACTTCGTCAGAATTGCAGAAGTAGGATCCTACTCACTCCAGGATGAAGACATCAAGCTTTTTACCGGATTCAGTTCTCCAAACCTGGACCCGCTTGGTGTCTTTGCTGCCTCTCCTGCTCCACACTGCTCGCACTTTGGTTGTGTCCGCCTTCAGCTCGGCGACCACAGACAAGACTTGGTGAAGCTTCTCCATGTCCTGGCTGTTCTTGTCCTGCGGGTAGACGATGATGTCCAGGTCGTTCCGGCTGTAACCGTGGATCAGAACGCTGCCGGTGAGCCCGACGCCCCACCCTGCCTCGAGCAGGGCGGGTTCGATGCATCGGATGAACGCGCAGGCCTCTATGATGTCCCAGCTCATCAGCAGAACCTGCGGAGGCGCTTGAACTTCTCAGCCCAGTTGACCAGCTGGTTCCAGCTACCGGTCCGGTAGTGCGCGTTGTCGTTTTGATTCCACGGGGCGTCCCACAGCACGCTGTGTGAGTTCTGCCATCGACGGTTCCACGTGTGGATGTTTTCGTGCAGGTCGTCGACGAACAGGTTGCCGTACACCAGGTGTTTGGCCCCTGTGTGGACGACGTGGTTGGCGTCGATGCCGAAGTTCTTCTGCAGCCATATGAGCCGTTCGTACACCCATGTAGGGCTGTGGCGTGATGGCTTCGTGAGGACGAACACCTCGCCGAGACCCTTCAAGGCTTCCACCCCTGCCTGCGCCCCCGGGCACACGGTGAGGTTCTCGATGAAGCCGTCGGCGTTCATGATGGTGTTGATCTCTTCCTCGTCGTAGCCTTCGTCGGCTGTGACGTTCGAGATCCAGAAGTCCTGCATGTCCTCGTAGCGGAACCGCTCCTCGCCGAGCTCTTTGTTGATGACCCGCAAGACGTCCCCCATGAGATCGCCCAGCACGGTGTCGCAGTCCAGAAGGGTTATGTAGGTGCTCATTATCCGCTCTCTTCTGACCAGTGGAGGATGCCTTCCCACTCTTGTTTGTTCATCCAGCCGTAGTTGCCGACCCACACCTGGTTGTTCCTGGCAGCCAGGTTCACTAGGTGCGGGTGTGGTGTTTCGGTTATTCTGGTGAAGTGAGGGCTGCGGGGGCGTGGAGGGAAGTCTGGTGTGTCCACTGGATCCGCGAAGAACTTCAACCGCAGCCTGTCCCTGTCCGACAACTTGTCTCGGGCAGCTTCCCACTCCTCCTTGGCCCTCTCGTGTTCGCGCAGAAGCCTGTTGAAGTCTTTGCGCGCTTCTTCAGGGTTCACTGTTCAGCCGCCAGTTTCTGTCTTTGCCTTCGGGCCTTGTTCCGGGCATTGGCTTGCACGCGCATGCGCTCATCAGCGCAGGGGGCGCACCGAGTCTTCATGGCTCCGATGGTGGCTCCGCAGCCGGGGCACTTGTGCAGAGATTGCCTACGAACCATCATCCTTGTCCTCCTTCTTGAACCCACACTCAGGGCAGGTGTCCTTGTGCATCCCGTCGCCGAGGTGTGGGTGGTACAGCGTGTGGCACAAGGGCTGGGGCTCCTTGCGCAGCTCCAGCTTTCGAATGGCGTCCATGTTGACCATGCACGTGCATTCGAGGTCCGGTTGGAAGGCAAGCACGGCTACCAGCTTCCTACCTGGCGTGAACCCGACCATGGTTCCTTCTGGGGTTATCCCCAGCTTCATGACGATGTATGTGCCTCGCAGGTCTGACACGAGGATCTCTGCCCCATCCCTCAGCTCTTCTCCTGCTCGTACGGGCAGAGGATTCTCTAGGTCGGGCCGGTACCAGTACACTTGGGTGCCGATGTGTTCGTGGCACGCGAACTTGATCTCATCCATGGTGCTCACTTGTTGTAGTGGTCGCGGACCGCCTTCGCTTCGAGCCGACTCTTCTCGGACCTGTCGGGTGGGATGAAGGGCAGGCGATCCTTGATGTCCGTCTCCACGCCGCACTGGCTGCACATGAAGGTGTGGTAATTGGTGACCTCGTCCCGGCAGCTGCTGTAGGTGCTGTACACGTCGCCCTGTTCAACCAGCAGGATGGCGCCGCACCCCCCGCCTTGGTTCCCGGCTCCGGTGCACTCGAGCTCCTTGGACCACCCCCTTTGCTCACGGCCTTTCTTGACAACCTTCATGTCACTCTCCGTAGGTGTGCTCGACCACCTCGTCGGCTTGGAACCAAGACGGGGTGAGGTCGTGGCTCTCCAGCCACTTGTCCCATGTCTTGTCCATCTTCTCTTGAAGCTGCTCGAGCCAGGCCTTGGGGACGTTGTCGAGCCACCCTATGTGCTCGGGGCAGCCGTTGTCCTCGGCGAAGCATTTGGCGTTATCCACGAGGTCATCTGCTGTGGGTCCGTAGCTGCACGTTTCTGGGATGGCGATGCAGGTGTAGAACTTGGTTCCCTTCGGCATGTCGAACTCTTTGGCGGCTTCGGCGACTGCCTCTTCCCTGCTGTGGTAGGGGCCGACGGAGAAGAACTCTTCGGTGAGGCTCGACCAGTACTCTTCCGATCTGGCCTGCCTGCGGCTCCACATGATGAGAGTGCCGTCGATGCCCTCGGTGAGAGCCTCCACCGTCCATGTGTGGTCTCTATCAGGTGGTCGGGGCTCTCCTCCGTTTGGGACCTTCAGGGCCACGTACTTCTTGGTGCAGGGTCTAGGAACTCGCAGCTTCGCTTTGATCATCTGTTTTCCTCGCCAGCGCTTGCCTCTGCCGGCGCTCCTTGTTGCGCTTGTTCGCCATCACGGTCTCCTGCGATGTGCCGCAGCGCCTCTATATCCTTCGCTTCTTCCCTCAGTACGATGTCCTTGGGTGTCTCCTTGCCGTGCTTCTCCCGCGCTTCCTCGAGCCGGCTGAAGTGCACGAGCTCCACGCCGCACGCGAAGGCTTCAAAGTCATCCGGCGGGATGCGGTACTCTTCGAAGTAGACGATGCGTGTGATGCCTGCGTTGACCAGGGTCTTGAAGCACCAGTAGCAGGGGCTCAGCGTGGTGTAGGCGGTGGAGTCTTCAGTACTGGCGCCGTTGCGCGCCGCCTGAGCAACTGCGTTCATCTCGGCGTGAACGGTTCGGATGCACCCACCAGTCTTCTCGTCGATGAGGCACCCGACGTCGAGGCAGTGGGGCTGCCCCTTGATGCTCCCTCCATACCCCGTGGCGATGATGTGTTTGTTCTTGCTGACGAGCACACACCCCACCTGCTTGCGGTTGCAGGTGGAGCGCTTTGCTACCGCCAGAGCGATTTCGATGAAGTACTCATCCCAGCTAGGTCTCGTCACTTGACCTCCTTGTTCTGCTTTCGGAACTGCTTCAACCACGAGGTCTTCGCGTACCCGAGGGCGTTGTCGTCGACAGTCCATCCGCTTCTGGGCGATCCCATGGCCACTCTGATCTCGAACTCCGTCATGTCGTTCGAGTTGGTCATAGGCTCCACGACGCTGTCCTTGCGTGTGGCTGCGTCCAGTACGTTGGGGACCACGATCTCGGGAGTGTTCGGGCCCTCTTCGTACGCTTTCGTGTTGTCGATACACATGATCTGGACCATCGTCTTGGTCAGAGGGCATCCTACGGCGACCGAGTTGCTCGAGTTGAACAACCCGCTGAAGAACACAGGAGTGTCTTTCATCCCGCACCGGTTCGGTGGGTCGTAGAACATCGGGCAGTCGTCACAGCAGGTGACGGTGAACTGTGTGACGCCGCCCTTGGTGTTTCTGAGCTCGTGTGCTCGTCTGTGGTTGGCGTAGGTGTCTCGGATGAGCTGTTCGGCCGCCTCCACTGCCTCGTCATCGCTGTCGAAGCGACCGCACTGGTCGCACTTCAGCATCTGTTTCTGCCCCCACATGCCTTTGCAGTCCTTGAGGACCACGCCGGTGCCGAGGCACTTCTCGCAGTATTCTGTGCTGTCTAGTATTGCCATCACCCTTCTTATTCCGAGGAGACGGCCACCACTGCGGAGAAGCGGGGTTTGCCGTCCTCCCCCTTCGACTTCTTGATCTCGATGCTGTGCACCTTTACGTCTGCTCTCACTGCCTCGGTGTACAGCTTCTTGGTTGTCTCTTCTAGGATGGCTTCCAGGTCTTCGTGGCTGTAGTCGTGTGTTGCGTCCATCAGTAGAACCCCTTCATGAGGATGCGTCGGTTCATGTTCAGGAACTCTTTGAGTGTCTCCATGTCGTCAGTGACGAGGTCGCACATTGCGTACATGAGTTCCGGTTCCATCTGCACGCCGGGTGGAACGTAGACGTAGGTGTGTTTGCCTGCCCCGTTGGCGTGCCCGAGCTCGAGGTGGGCGCTGCGACCGCAAGGGAGCACCAGCACGCAGGCGTCGCAGTGGTTGAGGGCCTGCATGTCCAGGCTGAACCCAAGCTTGGCAGACGGGTGAAGCAGCCCGGTGGTGAACTCATCCGTGGTCCAGCTCTCCCAGCCTGGGTCGATCTCTGCCCAGGAGAACCCGGAGTTGTCCGGCTCGGGGCAGCGGAAGTCGTAGACCTCGTGGTTCTCCATCCGTAGGAGACTCACGACGTTGGGTTGATGCTCGTTTCGCCACGAGCTGGCTACGTAGATTCTCATTCTGCTTTGGTACCTATGGTGCCGCTGAGCCCTTCTCGCATGGCGGCTTCAATCTTGTCTTTCGTCGTGTCTTTCCAGATGATGACCTCGCACGGTAGGTCTGCCTTGCTCTTGTAGACCACCACCGCACGAATCGGGTCGATGTCGATGTAGTCGATGGGGGCCGGAGCATCCGCGATTGCCATGTCCACCGCGCGCTCCCAGGGTTTGCCGCCGGTGATGTCGAAGTCGTTGTAGTCCTCGGACGCGAAGCAGGGAGACATGCGGACCTCGAACCCACCGACGTGCTTGTGAACGCACTGGTAGTGGTTACGATGTCCTACAGTCAGGTGGTGGTATGCGAAGCGGCTTACCGCGTTCTTGTCGTCGTCACTCATGTTCCAACCTTTCCGGGGGCGCGTACCGCCACCTTCCTGTCTTCGAACATGTCGAACACAGGTGTGCAATCACCTGGGGGGAGACCGGGCTTCTTCAGCCCGATCTGGATGTCTGGGTACTGGAACGTGAACTTGGACAGGAAGTCGGGCCAGTTGTCCCCCTCGAAGGTGACACGGTTGATCCGGGGACCAAAGCCCATGCCCTGCTCAATCACATGCACCCGAGTACGGTTCGGATGGTGAGCAAGGGATCTACCACAACATCAAGATCGCACGTGATCTCGAAGCCCGCGGCGTTGGCGTGCCCTCCGCCCCCATTTCTGCCGGCGACAGCGCTGACGTCGATCTCAGTACTGCGCATGGACACGTGCAGGGTGATCTTGTCGCCGTTGCTCGAGTACCGGAAGGTGGCCAGGGTGTTGACCCCTTCGCCCCTCATGTACTCGGCCAGGTTGCTGGTCATGCGGTCTTCGCAAGGCATGATGCCTACGTCGCACCCGTCGTCTGTGCGGAAGCGTAGAGCCTGCTTGGACATCTCTACGATGGTCTTCTTATCCTTCTCGTAGATGACCCGCCCCACCTCGTACTCTTCTCGGGTGGGGAAAGGCACCGGGGCGCTCAGCCAGTGCTCGATGGGGTAGAACACGAGCGTCTCCCGCATGATGCCGCTGCGTTCCCAGTCGTCGCTGTCTTTCTGCCAGGTGTCCCGAACTCCGACGAGGTAGGCGAAGTTCTCGACGAGCATCGCCTGTTTCTCCGTGAGCGGTGGGTTGTCTCGGTCCATGGCAGGTTTGAGTACGTGCCTCCAAGCGAGCACGGCGCCGGACACGCCTCCCTCGAGCTTCTCGTCGGCGAAGATGCCTCGGTCCCTGAACTTCTCGACGATACCCCTCTGCTTTGCGTGGTGGTCGAGCACGATGGCGCCCTTGTCTACGAACTCGTAGACCCTGCTCTCTGGCGGGGTGATGTCCACGAACAACATCCCCTCTTCGGCTTGGAGATTGTCTCTGTCCGGTCCGTACTTGAGCATTCTCACAGTAGCTTCAGGCCACGCGCTATGGGCGATCATGGCTGCTGCTACGCCGTCTGCGCAGTTGCTGTGGCTGTTGGAGTGGCTCACGATGATTCTTGGTTTGAAACTTTCGATGTTCACTTGTTCTCTCCGTACCTGGGCCTAGAAACGTGCCGGCCTCATAGAGGCCAGCCCGGCTGTGTCTACTCTTCCTTCCCCTTCTTGGGAGGGAGCAGCGGCACGATGTCCTTGAAAGACTCGAGGGCCGCGTAGCCCCGTCGAGCCTGAATCACTTCCTTGCGGATGTCGCCTCGAAGCTTGCTGACGTCGATGAGGTTGTCGGTGCGTTTGAGGCTGTTGATGCTCGACGCCACACGCTTCTCCTTCATGCGGCGGGTGGTGTAGGCAGTGTCGCTACAGTCGACAGTGGCCCGCAGTCCTTCGACCCGGTCGGTGTACAGATCTCGTCCGTACTGCTGTTCGAGGATGCGGCGAGCGGAGACAGTGGCAGAGCTGAGCTTCCGGCGTACGTAGTCGCTGTCTTCAGAGGGCGCGCGCTTGAGAGCACATGCGACCTTCGCAGCGATCCGCTTGTCCACGAACATGTGGGGCAGCTGGTCAGCGGCGAAGTTCAGGAACTCGGCCAGGCGCTCTCCTGGCGTGGCGTCAGCTCGTACGGTGAACAGGGAGAGAAGGTCGTTGATTGAGCGGATCTCTGTGACTTGCTTTCTAGGCATTGGGGTATCTCTCCATGTAGATTCGGATGGCTCTCCACGCTTCGTTGACCGCGTGGTACTGCTTGACGAACTGGTCGTCTCCGTCATGCCTGTCCGGATGGAACCGGGCGGCTAACGTTCTGTACCTGGATCGGGCAGCTTTCATGTCCACAGGCTCTCCGGTCCTGGGGGCGCTCAGCTGCAGTACTCGACAAGCTTGGAGAACAACGCTCCTGCTGATGAGCTCCGCGTTCTCTGACTCGTGTCTCATTCGTCTCTGGTGTCTCTCCAGTTCCCTTTGGAAGTCCTCGTAGGTGGCCCGAAGGCCGAAGGCGAAGTCCTTGGTGATCTCATCCTTGGTGCGTTGGTCCAGTTCCGAGACCCTGGTCTGAACGAAGGCGGCGGCCATGTCGCAGATGGCGCCCCACAGCTCCCTGCCGTTGGTGGCGTCGTACTTGCCGACGTACACGTTGCTGAGGTCTACGTCCTCCGCCTTCTTGCGGGGCTTGGTGGACCGCTTGATGTGCTTGGTTCTGTAGGTGACTCCCCCGGCGTGGGTTCGCTGTACCGTGCGGTTGGCAGGGTCAGTGAACTCCTTGAGGACGGCCGACAGCGCTTCCTCCTCCTTGATGCGCTCCTCCCTGGCCCGCTCTTTCGCTGCGCGGGCCAGGACAACTGCGCGTGTGATTGGGAGCCCCTTCTCCACCTCACTCCACAGCTCGTCCACCCACCCGCCGAAGGACAGCAGCCTGTTGTGGGTCTCCAACGTACCGTACCCTTCCCCGATGTTCTTGACGGCCCATTCGCGGAAGCTGCATGTCTTCTTGCCCTTGCTTCTCTTGCTCTTCTTGCGCGTGGCAAGGAACAGGTCGCTCAAGCACTGGGCACTCTCCTTCTTGGTCATGGCGCCGCGGAACTCACGCCATTCCTCAACTGTTTTCACCAGACCCATTGCTTTCCTCCATTCGCCCCAGCGACTCCATGATTGCTTCGATGCCGGCCAGGCTGTCGCTTGAGCTGTTCGCCATGGGCCCGAGCACCTTCACCCACGTTTGTACCTCGGCCTTTATGGCATGCAGCTTTTCGTTGAAGGCGACGATGCTGACGATTCTATCCGCCTTGTCTGCTGTGGCCTTCATTGCCGAGGCGAGGTTCTCCAAAGTAGGCCCGAGCATGTTCAATGCCTTTACCGCCAGCTCGAGGTTCTCGGTAAGGAGCGGGATCCTCTTGTGCAGAATCCCGACGCGCTCGTTGGTCATGCCGACCTTCTGCTCCATGTTGTCCAAGCGTTTGGAGTTGGAGTTGAGCTTGGCCGCTATCGCCTCCTGGGTCTTTAGGAGCTCGTCCATCATGGGGTCTTCTACGTCATTGTCCGAGAAGCTCTTCAGGGTCTCTTCTGTGCGCTGGGTGGACTCGAACGTCTCTCGGCTTTCGAGCAGCAAGTTGGCCAGGATCTTCGACATGGCCTCCCACCGCTCTTCTTCTGTCCCCTCGCTTATGGCGAAGTAGATCTTGCTGAACTCGCTCTCTAGCTCACTCTTCTCCTTCGGGGCCTCGAGCGCGGGGTCGTCATCGACGACAGCCAGTTCGGTTCCAGGTTTCTCCGGTGAGTGCTTGCCCAGCCACTTGGGGCGAGCGTAGTCCTCCGGGAACAGTATGTGCGTTATGGCCCCTTGGTCGTTGTGGTCCCTGCTCTGGCTGACGAGTTGGGACAGCGTGGCGGAGTCGGCCACCTGGTAGAACAGGGTTGACCGCTGCTTGTAGCTTCGTACGATCCCGAGCTTCTCTACCCGCTCCATAGAGGCTCGCTGCCAGCGTCTTGTGTTGGACTGAGCTATGGCTGTGGCGTCCGAGTCCACCGGGGCGAATAGCTTCGACATCGGGAAGCTCTGGCCCTCGGAAGACTCGTTCAGCCGCAGCATGGCTTGGATGAATAGGTGTTGGCGCGCCTGATCCTTGGTTCTTTGCATCTTTCCTCCGGTGCTTTTATTCCCAAACCGGAGGAGGTGTTGCGCTACAGAGCCCTCTTGATGGACTCTGGGTCGGTGATGCGCCAGTAGTCGCCCAGGCGTCGGATGAAGTCGTGCTTGACCAACCACTGTGTGCGTCGGGCGAGTTGCCGCTCCTCGTACATGTAGTCGGCGTACGTGACTCCTTTTTGGGGCAACCCACCGTAGATGATGCCGTACTTCAGCGACCCGAAGTCGGCGCCGCCCTGTCTGTGGAGGTAGAAGGTCTCGAGCTCGTAGAGGATGCGCTCATCTAGCTCGTCGTTGGTGAATCTGCTTCTGGCCATGGTCACTCCTTCGGGAGCCTCGAGTATGTGAATAGAACCCCGTGGCCTGCTTGTGTTTTTCTCCACAGCTTGCCCTTGAGTCGCATGAACTCTTCCTTGCGGGGGCGGCGTACTCGCTTGAGCCGGTACTCCAGTTTGGCTGCGTCGCTGTGCGTGAAGGCGCCCACCGAGAAGATGAGCATGTTGGGCCGTCGAGCCCTGGTGTAGTGGGAGCCACGGGCGCCCGTGTTGTGCTCACGGACCCGGGCTCTGATGTCTTTGGTGATGCCGCAGTAGTACGTCCTGTCAGCACACAACAGGATGTACACGAACCATTCAGTCATCTGAAGAACTGCCCATACAGCAGCAGGCAGATGATGACGACAGTCACCAGGATGGACACCGCGTAGAATGCCGTGTGGTTCCACATGACTCGGTGCACCAGCTCCTTGAAGAGCGTCCATATGCTCGTCATTCGTTCCTCTTCTTTCTCCAACCAAGCACAAGCCCGGTGACGAAGAACACAACGAACACCACTGCTGTGAGCGCTAGGAACCTAGGGTCGAAGATCATTCGTACTCCAGTCTGCGCAGTCGGTCCGTCAGGTCCTTCTGTGCGTTGCGCACTTCAAGGACAGCTTGCTTCACGTCGTAGGCCAGGTCCCATGTGTGAGTTCGGACGCTGCCGTCACTGGTGACTCTGTTCTGGCACTTGTCGAGCTGCCCGCAGAACTGCTTGACGGCTTCGAGGTTGGACGGGTTCAGCGCGGCTTTGACGCCGAGCCGGACCAGCTTGTCGTTGTCGTTCTCCATCACTTCATCCCGGGCGGACGAGTCGGGTGGTACTCCTTGCTCTCCCACCACTCCTTCTTGAGCTCCTTGGGCTTCGCCTTCTTGGGCTTCCTTTTGTTGCCGTACTCCTTGGCCAGGTGCAGGCGGTCGTAGACCTTCCGGGCCCACTCCTGCTGCGGCACGGTCAGGTCGTCGCCCCTCTTGAGCATGTTCCGGAACGCCACACGCTCGTCGTCGAGCAGGCGCCCGTCGTGCTCGTTCAGTCGCTCGAGAAGAATGGTGTCGGTCAGGTCCTCTGCCTTGTGCAGCTTGCTCATCATCGCCATGCGTTACCTCGGGATGCGCGCGACTAGGCCTTTGCCGCCGAGCGTCTTGTGTTTGTGGTCTCGGCGATCTGTGGTCCCGCATGCCTCGCACGAGCCGTCGCCGTGTTTGCAGCAGGTGGTTGGAGGGATGACGGACATGTACCAGTCGTTCCACCCGGCGCCCGGTGAGTCGTCGAAGCATTCGTACTTCTCAGGTGCTGGCTTTGGCCAAGGCTTCGTGCTCATCGTTTCCCTCGTGCAGGATATTGTCTTCGTGCATCCAGAAGCTCTTGCCTGAGACGTCGAGCTTTACTCGGTACTCGGTGTGGGCGGGCGCGCTCGTTGCGCGCCCCACGACTTGGATACGCTTGGCCGTGATGGTGCCGTAGCGGTCCCCCATCATCCATCTGTCAGTAGCTGGGTGGAGCTCGACGCGACTTCCTACCTGCAAGAGCTTTGGCTGTGGCACTGGCGAGGATCTCCTTCGAGGTGAGGTCGTGCAGGAACAAAGGCTCTTCTTCCCCGAGTCGGCGAAGGCCCTGGGCCTCGATCTCTAGGATGGCAGCCAGGTGCGGTTGGTGCTTTCGCATTGCGCGCATGCCAGTGGAGTACGCAGGCAGGAGGTTCACCTTCATGTCGTTGATGCGGCAGTCCTTGATGTATTGCCGCATGTACCGGAACAGCTTGTTCACCCTGTCCGGGTTGCCGGCGTAGTCGCGGATGAGCTCTTGGTGGACGTGCGGCTGACCGTCATCAAGCTCGAACTCGTGCACCCCGTATGCAGCGATCTGTTCGTCGTCGTCGTTGTGCTTCACCCAGTAGACATCCCCGTTGCGGCTGGCGACGCCGGCGATGGCCCCCTTAGCGTCGGCACGCCTAGCGTTCATGTGCTTGGGGTGTACCGTGAGTCTTGTCCCTGGGCTGAGCTCCGCGTTGGTTACAACGGGCGTCCCGAGCTTGAGCAATCCTTCTGGTCTTTTCATGGGCACTATTCCTTCCTGGCGGCCCGCCACGCCTTGGCGATGAGAGCTTGCCAGTTCATTCCGTTGGCGGCCTGCTGCACGACTTCAGTCGGCAGTTCAGACCACCAATCGCTAAACTTCTTCCGGTCCTTCTCGGGCATGGACGCCAGGACGTCGCTCCAGCCTTCTTTTGTGCTCTCGCTCACCCCTCTGCCGCCTTCCTTAGCTTCTCTTCGAAGAACTCGGGTTCCTTTGCCTGGGACAGGTCGAGATCGAAGTCGATGACTTCGGGTTCCTCGAACTTGGCGTAGAACTCTCTCTTCTCTGTCTTGGTCATTCCTTGTTGGTCCAGCACCTTGTCCGGGTAGGGGTGATTATCCGCCCTATGAAGAATGCGCAGGGCCGCCATCTCCATTCTGCTGAACTTCTTGGAGTAGAAGGCGTAGTCTTCCCACGCCTCGAAGGCAATGGGCATGAGGCGCTTGCCTGCGCCCGCCATCCAGTTGAAGTACTGGCGGGTCTCCCACTGCGCGTGGGAGTCACAGCGCAAACCCAAGGCATGGAAGAAGTTGTGGCCGTCGATCTTCCACACCCATTGGGTGTAGGCCGACAGAGGCAGGTCGATGCGGGCGAGCTCCTTGGCGATGTCTTCCTCGACAGCCCAGTGGTAGTTGGACTCTGTCACCGCTCTGGCTTCGAGCAGCTTCTCGTTCCACTCCTTGATGCGCTGCCTCTCCAAGGGTTCGTCACGCCCCTGTTTGTCCCACTTGGACTGCTTCTTGACTTGCTCATCTACGGGCTTGTAGAAGAGCATGGGCATGAGGCTGTAGCGCCCGCTCATTTCATTGAGCGAAGCCGTTCGGTGTCGAACCCACTGGCGAGCCACCATAATGGGCATGCAGCAGTGGAACTTGAGCTCCACCTGCTCGAAGGGGCTGGTGTGCCGGCGCCGCATGAGAGAGCGCAGGAGCTGGCGCTGGTCCCCCTTCTGCCTGGTGCCGTACTTGTACGACCCCCGTGCGGCTTCCTCGATGCCGTCGTCCCCGGACATGTAGTCCTTCAGGGCCATGAACCCGTGGTCGAGGAGGGGGAAGTACAAGCCAAGGAGATCTTCTGCTTCCGGGACGGTGGGGCGTTTGGTCAGGCTGTCGTCGCCCATGTTCAGGCGAATCGCCTGCCCTTCGGTCACCCCGTAGGCTCTACCAGTGCGGTGGAACCGAACGGTGGGCAAGTAGTTCGGCTCGGTGTGTTCTACAACCCCTAGGTCCCCTGGTGCGGCAGTGACCTCTCCTATATCGAGAATTTGCTCGATAGCCACGACCTGGTCGCCTTCATTCAGCCAGCATGTGTTTTCAGACATCAAGTACCTCTACGCTTCCGATGATGTTGCCGTTGTGGTCTCGGAGAATGTCGGCCTCCTCCGGTGAGTCGCAGACGGCAGGCGCTCTGTCCATCTGCTCGATGATCTTGTGTTGTGCCCGCTCGAGCACGTGCTGCACCTCCACGTACTTGCTGGGTTGCTCGAAGGCTTTGGTGTCCGTGTCGAACTCGATGATGATTCTCATCTGCTTCTGCTCCTGATGTAGTCCAGGGCCGTTTGGTTCGTTACGGGCTGGCGTTGAGGTTCTGGAGGGGGCACGTAGCCCTTCTTCTCCGCTTCCTCTGGCTTCGGCAGGGCATCATCCTTCCTGAGCAGCTGTAGAAGCCACGCCTCTCGTCTCTCGTTCTTCGCACACAGCCGCGAGTACTCGGGGCAGGCACACGAGGGGCAGCAGTACCCCTTGCTGTTGCTGTACTTCTCCCCGAGCTCGCCGATGCGTCTGTCGGTCCTCCTGATCTGGTACTTCAGCCGCTTGATCTGGTACTGACGCTTCTGTGTCTTGGTCCCGTACTTCTGCAGAACCCAGTTGAGAAAGCCCATCGAACCTCCAGTGTAAGATTCTGGCAACTCTCTTATTCCGTCTTGTGGCTAGAAAAAAGCCGCCCCCGGATGGGGGCAGCTCGAGGTGGGTCAGGGAAGGTGCTTGGACTCCATGCTCTCGGCATGCTTGAGCAGCGCGTTGACCCGGGTGAGGTCGTTGTTGAAGTGCTTTGCGAGGCGCTTCCTGGCGTCGTCGTAGTTGAACAGTCCGTTGGCTCGGTAGAAGCTGCACCCACCGTAGTTGGTCCACACAGTGACTGCGTACCGCAGCTTTCGGTAGTGCTCGGGGTCGTAGTCCGGGTCACGGAACAGCAGGTGGATCTGGTTGGTGCCCCTCGTCAGGTCCATCCTGTCGGACTCCCAGCGTTCGATGTGCGCCATGTCCGCCAACCACTTCATCTGCATGTCCGAGGGCAGTTTCTCCACGCCGTAGAACTCCATGGCGCGGGTCAGAACCGTGTCCTGCTTCAGCAGATCTCGGATGGCAGAGGAGCCGATACCGCGACGTCCGTCCTTGTGGATCCAGTAGTTGTTCTGGATATGCATCCACCCGTTCTGGTCGTACCCGGCCTCTATGACCCGCTCCTTCAGAGCCTCGACTGTGCCCTCCTTCTGGGCTTCTACCAAGGACATTAGAACTGCGTTCTGGTTGGTCGTGTTGAGCTCGACCACCTTCAGCAATGCGTCGAACCTGGCGTCGAACTTGTCGTTCACGGTCTCGGCGAAGAGTTCGAGCTTCTCACTCATGAGCGCGTACTGCTGGGAGATCGAGATGTCTTTCGGGGTGGAGTTGGTGTTGGTGAGGTGTTGGCCGCGGCGCCAGGCGATGTACACCTGGATGACCTCGTACCGGATGTCCGCGGCCTTGTCCGTGCCAGCCAGCAAACAGAGCAGAAGAGCCTGGGCCTCGTTGAGGTAGAAGATCTCCTCCTCGTACTCCCTCACGCCCTTGCCCCCGCGTCCAACGCTTTGGCGCGCCGTAACGGCGCGCCTAACAATTGCCCCGTATTTCTCGAGTTCGGGCAGGTTGTTTCGGATGAGCCTTCGGAAGTCTCGGTCGCGGGAATACTCCAGCCTCGCGCCCAAGACAGCGTCTTCGATAAGCGGGTCTCCTTTGTCCACCCTGGCCAGCTCCCAGTTGTGGATCTTGAGTTTCTTGAGTTCCGGCGGCGCGGCGATGGCCGGGGAGGCTGCTGGCGGAGGAGGAGGAGGAGCGGCCTTCTGTTTCTTCGGGTTGAAGTGGTTGAGGATGTGGGCCTTCGCCGTGGAGATCGCCGCACTGTCCCAAGTGATGGGTCCGTGGATGGCGTGGGTAAGAGCCCTCCTGGCGCCGCGCTGGGAATTGTACTTGCCTGCGAGCAGGTTCTTGTCGAAGGCTGCGGGACTGCACGCGACTCTGCGCACGTTCTTCGTTGGGGGCATGGGCGGCGGCGAGATGGGCGCGGCCGGACCAGTGTTCTCGATCATGATCTCCATCCTGTACGCCTTGGTGTCGAGGGCTGGGATGATCACCGTCAGCACCTCGAAGTTGTCCAGCGTGGGGAAAGTTGCTCCGCGCTCCCAAGAGGACACAGTCCCCCCGCTGACACCGATCTTCTTGCCCAGCGCCACCTGGGACATCTTCTTGGCGCGCCAGGTGAACAGGTCGTTCCCGAACTTCTTCCTAGTGGTGTGATTCAAGTTCTTTCCTCCACAATGCTCTCGCATTCTCAAGCAGATGTTCTCCGTGCTGGGTTCCATACCCAACCTGCTCGAACATCTTGTGTGCCGTTTCTCTGGCGACCATGGGCTCTTCCCCTTGGTCCAGGCATCGATAGACCGCTTCTTGGTACAACGGCTTGGCGTGTCGAGCGCTGACGCCCCGGTAGTCGGGGTGCACCATGGCTTCGCCATACACCATTCGGTGCGGCAGCTCTCGGTCACGCTTTTCCGTCATGAAGTGGTAGATGACCCAGGCGGCTACGCCGAGGGTCAGTGGTTCGTGGAACTGTCCGTTGTGCTCCGCCTCGAAGTGCTTCATCACTTCGGCTTGCGGAACTGGTCCCACCAGGTCTGCGCGTTGTCGCCGTGGATCATGAGCTTCTGCTTGAGCTTCTCCACCTCCGTGGACAGCTGGCAGTTGCGCAAGAACAGTTTGTTGTTGATGGCCGCGCGCTCTTCCGTCTCGCCCTTGAGCTCGGCGACAAGCTGCTCGTGGGTCACGGTCACGGGGTCGAACCCCATCTGCCGGGCGAGAAGGTCCTTGATCTCGGTGTACTGCCCGTCGTCTCTGGACTTGATCATCGTGACCTCGATCTCGTCATGGATTGGGTTGATGGCTTCTGTGACTGTCCAGTCCTCGTTGATGGGGATGTCGGAGGCCATGTTCCAGTTCTTGTCCACCGTGCCGTGGAGGACCATGTCGGCTGCTGCTCCCTGTATCGGAGCGTTCACCGGCATCATTCTGCGCGTGAACTTCTTGGCGACCTCCCTCATGGCCTCCAGGCTTGTCTCTGACACCGCACAGTGCGGTCTCATCAAACCGATGTGGTCCAGGAAGACGGCAGGTTCGATGCCTCTGTTGAGTATCGCCGCGAGCACCCTGAGCTCGAGATCCGAGTAGTCCACCTTGGGGAAGATGTCGCCGTTGGCGTTCGCCTTCTCCCTTGTCTTCGGAGGGCTGATTTCCTTTTGAACGAACGGCTCCCCCCATTTTGGTTTCTCGGGGACGGCCATACTCCCTGGAATCAGGTGGGCGGGGATGCGCACCTTCTCCATCGCCAGCTCCTGCGCCTTCACCAGGTCCTCCCACACGTGCGGTCCCACGGACTGGTTCGGGTGCGCGCAAGGCAATCGCCCCGTCTGTGTGCCGATCTTCTTGAGCTTCTCCGGGCTCATCCCGTAGAGCGTGCCGAACAGCCAGGTCTTGGCTTCTCCCCTCGGTATCTTGGTCAATGACCCGGCGGTGAAGCGTCTCTCGGTGCCGTCGGTATACCGAACGTCGACCTCATCCTTTTCGTTGTCGATGCGGCAGACGGCGCCGACGCTTCCGTCGCGCCACTCCACGTACTCACCGATTTGGAACTTGCTCATCAGATGTGCTCCTCTGGTACACGCATCCAGCACTGTACCCAGTACCCGCCGTCGTACTTGGCTGTGTTCGTGTCGTCGTCCACCTCGAGATCGTACGCAGTCTGCTGTCCTATGTCAGTGCAGCCGATCTTGGCCATCTCGATGTAGTCCGTCGCCTGCTCTTCTTCCTCGAGCTTGTCGGCGAGCCGGCTCATCATCACCCAATCGGACACGGTAGGGCTGCTCATGTCCATCGGCCGGTCGTCCTCATCAGGCCACTCAAGTTCGTTGAGCTCTTCGGCCATGTGCTCCAGCCCGTGGTCCCGCAGGTCGAAGTCGTTGCACCCGTGGTTGGAGTACTCGGCAGAGGCGAGGCGCAGTAGCGCCGCCACGAGCTTGCGTTCGTCTTTTGTTAGATTCATGTGCTCCTTCTTTCCTCACCCGTCTTATACCCAAACCTGGGGCAAAAAAGCATGAAGCAGAAACAGCAACGCCCGCCGTGTGAGGGCGGGCGAAAGAAGTGAACGAACAAGGGATGAGGGCGCAATAGCCGGGACTTGAACCCTGACGACCTTTCAGTCGCCGCTCCCATGCGAGCCAGCCAAGTGATGTTGGTACTTGATAAGCATCCTCTTCAGTCCGTTCGGCGCTCAGGGAAGGATTCGAACCTCCATCTTTTCAATTCGTAGTTGATAATCTTCGAGCGAACAGCCTTCTTTGACTCGATGGCCGGAAGACAAGGGGAGCCTGAAGGGTTTTTGTTCTATCCGTTGAACTACCTGAGCAAACTTGGCGGGGACATGATGATCGGAACCAACAGTTCGTGAGAACAAGACGGGGGTTCCGTACCAGCGGTGTTACCCGCTGTCCCCATAGTCGATTGGGCTGGACTTGAACCAGCAACGGCCAGGGCCCTTTTGATAACGCTTCACAGCAGTCCGTGAGGACAAGGGACACGAAACGAGATGTTTTACCTGGAGCTCTACCAGTTGAGCTACCAATCGAAAGAGAAGACAAGTTGTCGGTCTGGAGGATGCATGCCGTGTGGTTTTCACCTAGCTCGCGATAACCAGAATCCTTCAGTCTTCCCAAAAGAAAGAAGAGACAAGGTGTTGCGGTGAGGGGTGGATCTTAGAAGGATAACCCTCGTGCTTCAGTCTCTTCAGCGCCCTGAGCTGGAGTTGAACCAGCGTTTCCCCCTTGACGTAGATAACGAGCATGCGAGCAGTCCGCGAGGACAAGGGGTGCGGCCCGAGAGGGAGTTGCCTCCCAAAGGCGTCCTATCACTAGACGATCAGGGCAAAAAGAGAAGACAAGGTACGGAGCCGGGAGGTTACTGTATTTGGGTAACCCGGAACCTTCAGTCTTCTCGGAGGAAAGAGTACCTGCGCCGACAAGAAGTGCAACCGTCATTTTGTTTTTGCTTTGGATAAACGGTTACGGCAGCCGGCGCAGATGGAGGAAAGTTGAATGGACAAGGGTTGAGTCAGGAGATAGCCGTTACCCAACGGCCAAGGGTCTGGTGTAACTCCCGCCAGCAGAAGTCCTGATTGCCGAAGCCCTTCAGGCAGGTACTGCACTATCGTCCCAACCTCTTTCAAGTCCGAAGACCCAGAGGAGGGTTCTGCTCGTTGTAGATAACCTGGATCTCTTCAGTCCATTCAGAAGTCTTATCCCACACTTTCGGTGAGAATTGCAAAGGGGGTCAGAGCTCGCCCTTCGAGAAGGAAGAGATGATGCCCGGCGTGGCGGTGTCGAAGCCGACGACATCGAGCATGCCCTTGTCGGTCGGGTCGGCGATGGTGAACTCGTTGGCGGTCATGCCGACTACAACGAGACGAGCGTCGATGCCCATCTTGTTGCGGTAGCTCTTGAGCGCCTGGTGCGGGTGGGAGTTCCCGGCCCACGTCTCCGAGTCCGTGTAGATGACGAACGTGTCCACCTTCAGCTTGTTCTTCATCGCGTACTGCATGGGCAGTGCGCAGTCCGTCCCGCCGAAGGGCAGGTTGGAGATCGCACCGACTACGTCGTCTAGCCGCTGCTTGGGAGAGATGTTGAGCGCGGTGAGCCCATCGTTCTGGTGGTAGTTGCTCCATCCCCACGACGCGCTGCTCGGCTTGGCGCTCGAGCAGAAGCCAACGCAGTGCCACTCCGGCTCGACGCGTGCGGTGATCATCGCCATCGCCGCGCTGCCAATCCGCGGGGTGATGCCGGGCATGCCCGCGATCTCGTTGAAGGACATGGACCCGGACACGTCCAAAGCCAGGAGCGTGCGCTTACCGCTGGGCTCCACATTCCCGAAGGAGTGGTAGAACGCCTCGTCCAGCGCGTCGACGACGGGACGGCTGGGATCCCACGTCAGCTTGCCCTTCACGCCGCGCCCGCGCTGGTACGTGGTCAGAGCCAGGAGCAGCTGCAGCGGGTGCAACCGTGCCTTGAGGATCCGCTCCTGCGTGAGCGCGCCCTTGACGATCCGCTCGGCGTCGGACATTGGGGCCAGGAGCTCGTTGGCGCTCATCCGCCCGAGGTTCCGGACCATGGCGCCGACGGGCATGTGAGGTAGGAGAGCCTCCCACATCTCCTTCTTGCCCAAGAAGTGCGACGGCACCATCTCGTGGGTCAGCTTGTTGTCGGACACGAGCTTGCACGCCGCGCTGAGCTCCTTGGGGTCCAGCGTGATGAGCTCGTCGTGGACGGCCAGGATCTTCGGCAGGGCGTCGGGGCTGACCGTGTAGGACCTCTCCTCTTCCCCCTTGGCCGTGCGCCGGGTGACCTTCCGCTCGTTGTCGTCCTTGGGCGCCACGACCCAGCGCAGCGACGCCTCGACGGCCGGCTCGAGCTGGGTGCGCGCGCCGTGGCGCCGGGTGAGCCGCAGGACGTCTCGATGGCTCATGCCCTCCCGCTGCTGGTACTTGACCAGCTGGAAGGCGAGCTTGTCCGCCGGCTTGCTCGTGTACCACTTGGTGATGGCCTTCGCGAGCCCCTTGCCGAGCCCGCGCATGGAGCGCACCGCGGTCAGGAACTCGAACAAATGGGTCCCGATCCGGCACACCTGGGGGATCGCAAGGAACGCGGCCTTCCGAGTGCTGTCGTCCTTGCTCGAGCAGGCCAGCGCCAGAGCGAAGATGGCGGGGGTGTTCTTCACCGCCCGGCCGCCGACGGAGATCTCAACGATGCGCGCAACGGCCTTGGCACCGTCCTTCTCAAGACAGCGCTCGACCGCCGCGGCGCTCTTCGTGGTCATCTCCTTGGCGCCCGCATAGTAGCTGCCGGCCTCGGTGCCGAGGATGAGGAATCGATCCATCTTTGCCCAGTCGTCGACCTCGAAGCTGAATCCTTTGGCGCTGTTCTCCACCTGGCGGGGGTCCGCCTTCTCACTCTGGGGAGTGGCGAGCTTGCTGACACCGGTATCCGCGGAGACGTAGTTCTTCATCGACATGATCAGTCCTCCCAGGGACAAGAGCTGTAGCGACGTGCTAAACAGCTTGTTTCAGCAGTCTTATGCCGTGTCCGGGGGGAGGATTGCGGCGCGTAGTTTCCTCTCACCCGGGCCGGCGGCCCGAGTGGCTACACACCTCTCGAGCTCGTCAGGCGGCGACTGGGCGCCGGGTCAACCACCGTTGATTGATGCAAAGAAGTTCAGCGTCGACCCGGTCCAGGCGACGGACATACTCTTCGGAGTTGGGTGCCCCGAACAGGTCCATACGCAGCGCAGCCGCACTTCGAGTAGCTACTCCGTGCTCGTGCAACGTCAGCGGGCTTGCCTCACTCATGGTGAGCTCGAGCGCCCGCTCTTCAAGGCGCACCAGCGTCTCTTCGATTGGGTTTGTGGGGAACATGATGATCTCCATTGGGCTCTCCTAATGAAAAAGTACGGTCTGTTACCCCAAAAGTCCAGACTAAAAGAACGACAGAGCAGCTCTTTTGGCTACTTCTGTCTCCTTCTTCTTTTCGGTGTGACGTAGGTTCAGCTGACGCCGGGCTGGCGCAAAACCTTCAACGGACCTTCGTGGCTGATGAGCGGGCAGAGCTCCGGATCCTGGGCGATTAGCTCCAGGTCGACCTCTTTCATGCCCCCGTATGGAAGCTGAAGCACTGCGTCCCGGCTCATGAGCTTCACCACTTGGGACGGGTCGATGTGGTCGCTGTTGTGCCTGGAGCCGATGGACTGCCACACCTTCAGCCCCTTGGTGACGGCGTGGTACGGGGCTTTTGAGGAGTGCCAGCCGTAGTTGCAGGCCTGCTTGTGGCCGAACTTTCCACCCATCAGTTTGTTGGTCAGCACCCAGTACTTGCCGACCGAGGCGATGACGCCGCCGTTCTCGCACCCGGCGTCCTCTATCTCTGCGTCGACCAACTGGGAGACGAACGGCACCGTCAGGTCGGCGACGATGGTCCCGGCGTGGTTGATGACAGGGTCGAACTGCACGCCGCTCTCCCCGGCGGCCAGCCAGATGAGGTCACAGACTTTTGGGGTCAGGAGCGTGCAGTTCAGCTTGTCGGCGATCTGCTGCATGGTCACGGCTGTCGCCGGCCACCTGATTCCCTCCACTTTCAGGGCGTCCCTGAAAACGGAGATGTGCAGGGTGTACCCGTTGTGCTCGGAGGAGACGACACCCCAGTCGATCTCCACACGCCCGTTGTCGAGTGCGTTCAGAAGGTCCATGATCTGAGATCATTGCACAAGGCCGTCCGGAATCGGTACAAGAACACTGAGGGACTTTACGTCTCATGAAGGAGCTCGCATGAAGTGCTGGCTGGTGTACGCAAACGGGAGTGAGTACACGAAGGACCCAAGCGGCAAGAAGATCAAGAAGGGGAAAGTTTCTCCGAAGATACGGAGGTGGAGGCGCAACGGAACGAAGGTAGAGGCCGAGACCTGGTTCCTAGCGAGGGCCGCCGGGTCCCGTAAGCTGCAGCTACCGCCAGAGCACATAGAATTGGAAGAGGAGGACCAGTAGGTGAGCAAGAAGAACGACCGCAAGAAGAAGCGTCGCCGTATGGCGAGTCGATGCACCAAGTGCAGAGGGACCGGGATGGGCGCCGACGGATACCGGTGTGAGGCGTGCAGTGGGGCGGGGGTGACCAAAGGGCAGCCAGAGGCAGGGCCAGCTGAGTGACCGACGCAGAAGCCTGTGATCAGCTAGCGTCCCAAGGTATGCTTCTGTTGGCTCGCAACTCCTCCATGGGCTCCACTGCCCTGAAGCTGGGGGTCGGCAAAGAGATGTCGCAGTTCCCCCTGGGGGTAGCGGTGGAGCTGTGGTTTTCAGTGCTGTGGCACGAGCATATGAGCCCCTCCTTCTTCGGGGAGGCAACGGATAAGTTCAAGCAGGTCGTGCGTCACGCACAGGCGAACCCCAGAGAGCTCGTAGTTATGCTGGGTGTGGCGCAGCTCGAGCGTCCGTACATGCATCTGTCCTCGATCTACAACCCGCTCATGTCACAAGAACAATTCAAGACCGCGATGACGGCGGAGATCAGCCGCCTCACCGCACTGGAGAGATCATGCGAAAACTCATAGCCGCACTTTGCTCTTGCGTTTTGATGACCGGCTGCAAGTGCAGCGAACCCGACCCCATTCCGACAGCGGACGTGGTCGTCGTAGAAGCCTCTGTTGACGCCCCGGTCGAAGCCGAGCCGGAGACCATGGACTGGGAGTACGTCTATGGCAAGCACATCAAGGAAGCGGTGGGGGTGTGGGGGAGCGAAGAGCAGTGGATCCGGGTCACAGCCAGATCCGACTCCAAGGACTGGAAGCTACCGTACCCCTACCTCATCGAGACCAGTGGGGGCGTCAACTGCGGCATTTTCGAGAAGTCGACGAAGTACGAGAGCAAACCTGGATACTGTCTGCGCGAAGGCAAGCGCATCGTCTTTCGTGTGTACGTGGAGGGGCGGTACTACAAGGACTTCAAGAAGCACGGCACAGGACTGGCCGCCCTAAAGGTCAAGGTAGGGGACGGAAGCTGGGTCACAGCAGAAGGAAAGCGCAAGTGAAGCTCACCATACTCACTCCGAAGCTGGCGGACCCATCCCAGTTCGAGGACTTGAAGACAGACTCCAGGTTCATCATGCGGGGGAAGATCCGAAAGGGTTCCACGTTCATCGACGTGGTGAACGTCCCCACGATCATGGAGATGATCGGCATGGCCAGCGGGGGCGGCCCCCCGGGCTTTGCGTTCATCGAGTCGAACAACGAGGAGTACGACCACGTTCTGTTCGTCCTGGCCGCGCCGAACCAAGACATTGACTTCCCGTGCGAGGCGCGCGGAGTGGTGCAGTGCCTGGGCATGCTTTTCGTGGCGCTGACCATCACCGGATGTGAGAGCTTTATCGACACAACAGTCGAGAGCTTCAAGACTCTGGACGAGAGCCTCTTGGTTCTCGACCTGCTCGTGTACGAGCACCCTGATCTGCTGAAGCAGAGGGCGTTCCCACGTGTCTCGCTCTGATGAGGCGGAGTCCTCATTCGATAGGTTGGTCACGGTAGCCAAAGGAGCGAACGAGCTGGAAGTAGGCGGGGCGATGTGCGCTGTCGACGAACCACCGCACTGGTTCGCTAAGAAGTTCGGTGGCTGCGCCAACACGACTCGGAACGCCTTTAGAATCGCAAGTGCTGCGGCTGGTGTGGTTGTCGAGTCCACTCTGCGTCGTTTCAGCTCGCCGTTCTCGAGGTGGGTCGATAAGCGTATCCAAAGGAGGATCGATGAACACGTCAAAGACGATCACAGGTGACTTCGGCGTGGATCCGTCGGTCCCGCAGAAGTGCATGTCCCACGACGACACGTGGGAGTACTGCAGGTCCGTGTTTCCGAAGCTGTTCGACTTCCTCACCCAAGGCGGCAGCCTCGACGAGGTGTGGAAGGTCGTGAACGTCATGCGTTCCTTGTTCAACGAGAACGCCGTCAAGACATCTCATTTGAAAGCGCAGAGCAATGCGCTGAACGACCAAGACAAGGAGCTAAGCAAGCTCCGGGACATCGTGCGCCGGTGCGGCCTGATGGTGGACCGTGAGCAGGCCGAGACAGCAGGGCAAACGGACCTAGTGTCCTGTGCCGTTCCAAGGAACCTGGCGGAGGAGCTCATGGAGGCCGCCCGCCCCCACATCGTGAAGCACGGCGCCAAGCAGTTGGAGAGCCCAGAGATCTTCGCCGCAACCGGGTCCGTGTCCATCTCAGAGGAGGACAAAAAGCGCATGGAGGAGCAGCTGAGACAGATGAACCAGATGGGCAAGGTTATGGGGCTCATGAGCCGTGACTCGATCATGAAGTACGCGGGGATAGAGTAATGGCGCCGCACATCGTCAGCAAACCCATGGGTATCGGCGGGATGCTGTGGCTCAAGATCCGCGGAGTGAACGCGCAGAACTGGAGGCGTCGGTGCGCCCGGTGCGGCTTCACAGGGCAGGCCCACTACAACATCGTCGGCCCTTTCTCTTGCCGAAGGTTCAAGAATGATCGGCACAGAGAACCTCGTCGCTGAGTACAGAAAGAAGCCGAAAGGGTTCGCGCTCTGGCTTCTGAAAGAGCACGCCACCCCGGCAGCAATTCACCACATCCTTCTTCTGTTCGCTGCGTTGGAAGGACAGGAGAAAGAAGAGTTCCTAGTAGACACCTCACACTGGATGTGTAGGAACGTCTGGAGGACCTACGACAGCAAGTTCAACCAGACGTGCATATTCTGCGACGGGAAGATAAACGTAGGCGATTCAATCGCCTGGAAGAAGCCGGCCGGCATATCTTACGTGGCGCACTTGAAGTGCTTCTTTGAGAAGGCCGAGCTGAAAGAGATGGAAGACAGCCTGATAGAGTCAGCTCTCATGGTGCTCCGCAAGAGGTTGCGTGAGTACCGTGACGAGAACATACTTCTGCGCCAGCAGCTTGGGGCGCACGACGAGACGTTGAACGGCGGAGAACAGTGATCGCAACCCAAGGAGACATGGCATGTCGTTGATCATGGAGATGCTGACCGGGGAAGAAGTACAGGCAGCTGTGGTGAAGGCAGCGCTGGTGAAGCAGGGGAAGAAGCCGTCCGAGGTGGAGACGTTCCTCAAGGACAAAGAAGTGGCCGTGACCTACAAGTCCATCCGATTCCCTGACGGCTCCTCCCAGTTGTTTGCTTCTGTCGGCATCGCGAACAAGCCGGCGGAGGTACGTGCCGCGTCGGACACTCCGATCCCGGTGGAGAAGGCTGATGGATGACAAGATCCTGGCGGTAGTAGCTCTTCTCGGTGCGTTCATTGCGTCTATCGCCGCCATCGCGATCTACCAGCGGAGAACAAGACACAAGAGGGAGCTGGAAGAGTCTGAAACACGTGAGCTGGAAGCTGAGATGGTCCGGCAGGGTGTTCGCACCCGTAACGGTGACCTGGCCTGCATGGTGTGCGGGGTGCGTGCCACGGACTTCATGCCAGTCAGCGGTGCGAGCTGGATGGACAAGCTCCCTCTTCTCAACCGACTGTTCTCTCTCCCACCTCGGTACGTGATCGAGGACAACACACACGGGGACCCGTGCTTGTGCCGGATCCACCATTCTGTGGCTACGAAAAAGCTGGAGGAGTTCCATGCGATCCTCCGCGCCGAGCGTGCTCGGTTCAACGCAGGGCAAGAAGAGCGCGTGGCCGCCATCGATAGCGGAGAGTTGATGAAGGTCGTCATGGAGCAGCACGCCGGGCAGATCAAGGTTTTGCGCCACCGAGACGCCACACCACTTCCTCAGTTGGCAGAGAGGGCACAGGAGGAGATAATTGACACAACAGTTGTCTCTTCCGCCGGCGCCTCTATTCCGCCAGACGAGGACTGATGCATCGAGCTATCACAGTAATCACAGCCGCCATTCTCCTGACTCAGCCGACCATGTCGGAGACGACAGCGCGTGCGTACGCCAAGGTCGTGCAGGCGGAGGCGGTGGACCACTACTTCGATCCTTTCACCATGGTGGCGATGGTCCACTATGAGTCGCGTTGGAGGTCTGGAGTATCCAACGGGCAGTGCATCGGTCTCGGGCAGATCTGCCTGACGAACCACTCCTACTGCCGGTCGGACCCTCAAGGGTCCCGCTGTCAGGCTCGCCGAGTCGCACTGCTTGATGGGGGAACAAACCTGCGAGCCGCGGCTGACTCGATAACCATCAACAGAAGGTTCTGTCGCAAGAAGACAGGACGAGCTAAGTTTCACCACTGGCTTGCTTCCTACGGCGGCTTCAACAAACCGAAGGCCGGCGTGTGGTGCGGGCAAAAGAAAGTGCGGGGCCGGTGGCGGGATGTTCCCGTGCATCATCTGACCGACCGCGTGATGAAGAGGCGCCGCGTACTGATGCGCCGTTTGACCAGAGGACGTTGACATGCCGAACACAGACCTGACCGACATCACCTACATCATCGACCGCAGCGGATCCATGCAGCCCCTGGCCAACGACGCCATCGGCGGCTTCAACAAGTTCCTCGAGGACCAGCAGGGCGCGCCGGGCGAGGCCACCTTGTCTCTGGTGCTGTTCGACCACGAAATCGATGTTCCCTACCACGGCGTGCCCATCAAGGAGGTGAAACCTCTCGACGGCAAGACCTACCAGCCCCGCGGGAGCACGGCGCTGCTCGACGCGGTCGCCATAGCCATCGACCGAACCGGCGACAGGCTCAAGGCCATGAAGGAGGAAGACCGGCCCGAGAAGGTCATGGTCATCATCATGACGGACGGTCACGAGAACGCCTCGACCGACATCACACGCGAAGAGCTGAAGAGAAAGATCGAGCGACAGGAGAAAGAGTACTCTTGGAACTTCGTGTTCATGGGCGCCAACCAGGACTCCTTCGCCGCCGCGGTGAAGCTCGGTATCCGAGCGGACATGGCCTCCAACTTCGCGCCCAGCTCCGTGGGCACCCAGAAAGGCTACGCGGAAACGAGCGAGGCCCTGCTGCACGCTCGAAGCGCGAAGGGTCCAGTGGTCAGGAACTTCTACGGACCTAAGAAACCGAACTGACTTGACAGGCTCGAGGACGGCGTTACTGTGAAGGCTGTGACTCACTCCATGTCCCATTGACCGCCAGCTCCTTGAGAGCTCCAACGACGCCCAGCACGGCCCTTTCCTCCCGTGTTGGGCGTTCGTTCGTCGTGAGGGCCGGAGTGCGAAGGCTGTACGGCTGGTTGTGTCCCAGCGGGTGCGGGTTCGAGTCCCGTCGGTCCTACCGATCATGCTACTGTCCCTCCGTGAACTTGGAGGTGAACGTCATGGTCTAGGCAGTCAGCCACTCCGAGGCTTTGAGTCGGAGACTGGGGTCGATGGGATCCTCATCCAAAGGGTCGTCCCCAGGAAGGACGTACCGTTCTATAGCTCAGCTGGCAGAGCGCTGACCGTAATGACGTCAGAGGTCGAACGTTCGAATCCTTCTGGAACGGCAGGCCGAGCAGCAGGTAA
>PJEL010000313.1_pt1 | contig 57863 bp, 83 predicted proteins | sample 1853271 | NCBI WGS metagenome assembly PJEL01 (sample SAMN08108733, study PRJNA415343) | Invertebrate metagenome, whole genome shotgun sequencing project. | host: Globobulimina | place: Sweden: Gullmar Fjord | collected 2015-08
CGGCGAAGGCCTGGTAGTTGGAGAGGTCCGCGGAGAGTGCCGTGCTCGCGCGGTCACCTCCGGGGTAGCCCCACACCGTGATTCGGCAGAAGCTGGGGTCCGCGGTGACCGTCAGGTCCCCTGCGCCTGAAGAGCTGGCCGCGGAGACGATGAAGTCGTCGGAGTCCAGCGCGCTGCCGGGGTTGCCCGTCACGCGCAGCCGGAAGAGGCCCGAGACCGGGTCCTTCTCGGAGTAGGCCAATAGGGCGGCGTTCAGCGTGCCGTTGGCCTCAATCGCAGCCTTCAGACCGTCGGCGATCTCCTCCGCTGTCGCGCTGCCGTCCGACACGAAGTTGACGGACACGACACCTACGGGGAACGCAGCGGTGGGGCCGTCAAAGTCGATGGTGTAGGTGTCGGTGTTGGCCACGGTGATCTGGTAAATCGCCGTACGGTACGCGGCGACCTTCCGAGTTCGCACCTGCACGTAGGTGTTGATGGCGCCGCCGTCGTCACCGTTGATGAGATTCACACCCTGCGCAGCGGTCTTCGGCGGGCTCGTCAGGATGGCCTGCTCGGTCCACGCAGGGTTTCGGCCGCTGTGGAGCTCACCGATCAGGTTCGCGAGTTCGTTGCTGGAGAGATTCGACATTTTCTACTCCGCTGAGGTATCTACGAACAGGCCGTAGGCTACAGGACCTGTTCGTGGTGCCCCGCTGTGCCGTATGTAGAGCCCACAGTGCTGTGCGTTGGGGTTGTAGCGCGTCGGCACGCACATGACCTCCCACGAATCCGACTTGTCGATCACCTGCCGGCTCAGTCCGAACCCGGCGAGCACCCTTGCTGCGCCTACGTCGCTGCCGTACACCTCGATAGAGTCCGACGCAGGTACGCTGTCAGCCATCTGCTCACCTACCAGAGGGTCGCAGCCGCAGATCAGGCAAAAGGCAAGAGCAAGAAAGAGCCAACTACGCATCGTTCAGCCTCACATACAGGTGGTGCATGATGACGCGATTGTCAGCGTGCGCGACCGTCCACTGCGCATTTGCGCTGAAGTCTTTGTCCAGCTCCGTGTTGAGGGTAGTTGACCCCGGTCCCACGTACTTGACTACCTCACCCTCCCACTGGGTCTCGATGATCGAAGCGTGGGGTCGTGCAGCTGCAGTACCCCCTTCCCCGATCCGGCTCTTGTAGGTGACGCGCCACCAGTCCCCTGGAGCGATGGTGATCGATTCGGCGGACGTGCTCACCGACGCCACCACGGTCGACCGCCGAAGGATCTGAATCACCAGGTCGCCGGAGTTGTAGTCGAGCACCTGGAAGAAGGCTTCCACCTCGAGCACAGCACCTTCAGGAATTGGGTCAGCTCCGCTGCCCGGCACCGGCACCTCTACGTCGAAGGTAATTAGCGACGTCGTGTTCGCGATCTCGCTGGACGGTCCCACAGCACCGAAGACCCCGGCGTTGTCCCGCAAGTAGACGATCCAGTCGTGGATGGTTTTGCCGAGCCAGTTCCAAAAGGTGTTCGGGACGGTTTGGTTTCCGAGGAAACCGTCGTCCTTGTTCGCCTGGGGGATGCCCGCAACATCCGCGGGCTGGTTTGTGCCGTTGGTGTCGAGCTCAGGTAGGTAGGTGGGTGCAGCCATGTGGCTCCGAGTGTATCGCGTCCAGCGCTAGATTTCACGCGCCATCGGGCCGCCGAAGACGCCCCCGGCGCAGGAGGCAGTCGGTGCGAAGCCTCCCTGCTTGATCTCGACGTACCTCGCGTCCCGGCCGCCGGGTGTGCAATCCTTCAGGATCCGCCTGACCCTCAGCCGTCGCGACTCGCTCATGAAGTCCCCTCGCGTGACCTGCATCTGGAAGCCGGCTGGGGGCAGTGGGATGTGCTCGATGCACACGATCGGGCTCGCCGCTGCGATTATGACGCCCATCACCGAGTCGATGTCGCCCGTGCACCTGTTCGCCAGGATCCGAGCGTTGATGATCGGGCGGTAGTCGACGTCGGAGGCCAGGGACCCCCGTGGCTCCCCCACCAGGTTGCCCCAGCGGTCCAGGGCGTCGCCGACGGCCGAGGGGAGGATGGACCCCTCCAACACACCCCAGGCGAGGTCCTCGAAGGTCTGGACGCCGCCGAGCAGGGCTCGCGTGAGCTGCTGGATCCGGGTCTTGTTCCGCAAGAAGCCGGGCAGCCGACGCACGGCGATGCCCCGGTGGTCGCCCTCGTAGTCGAAGCCGATCGGTGCGAACTCCTCAGAGCCGAGCGCCCCCTTGTCCCATCGTGTTGGCCCGACCATCTAGACCACCTCGTTCGCAGCGGTCTCAATGTCAGATGGCGCAGGTTCACCTGCGTTGCCTAGAGACCACCACCAGCAGATCAGACCCGCTGAAATAATGTTGCCGTAATCTGTGCCGATGGCGGAAGCCCAGAGCCTTCGCGAAGCAAGCACAAGACCCATGGCTTTGCGCCACAGTTCGTCGCTGATCTCAAGACCTCTGCTCGCCTTGAAGGCTACATCCACCCACGGCGGCGCTTTGTATGGCCCGACCACCTACGTCACCGTCGTCGTGCCGAGCGTCATCGTGCCGTCGATGCCCGGGTTGTGGGGGAGCGCGCCGATGGAGGCGACGACGGTGATTGCGTCGATGCCCTCGATGCCCGCCGTGGCGATCACCAGGTCGTACTCGCGCAGGATGTCGCCCATGTTGAGGTCAGCGAAGAAGGCTGTGGTGGCGTCTTCCAGTGCGGAGGTGACGTCGGCGAGCTCGAAGCCGGCCTCGAGCGTGACCGTCCAGGTGATGTCCGTGCTGACCGAGGTGCCCTCGTCCCACTTCACCACATGCGACGTGACGCCACCGACGTCGGTGACCGTGCGGTTCACCTCCGAGCCGCCGCCAGACCCCATCATCTCCGTGCCCGCGGCGAGCTTCAGATGGATGGACTCGCCGATGGAGTCCTCCTGGGCTGAGGTGAGCGACGCGGGAACCACGAAGACCCAGACGCTGTTGGCGTTGAGGGCTTTCCCAGAAATCGTCTGCCCTACGGCCGAGTTGTTTTCCAGCACGACGACGCCGGTAACGAAGTCGAAGTCGAGCAGGGCCGACCGGATCGCACTGGTGCTGGCCGAGCCTGTCTGCTGCAGCGCCCGCCGTCGCTTCGACCGGATGCTGGCGTCGCTCTCGCGATTCTCGCCGGGGGCGGCTGCCGCGGCGTTCGTCACGGTGTTCCAGCCCGGGATCGCGTTGACGATCTTGTCGATCTTCCCGATCGCTGCCGTGATCGGGCCGGGCTGCTGTGCCGTGACAACGACGGCGTCTGAGCCGGTGGACGTCACGGCAGAGGAGGTAGTCCACCTCGCGTCGTCGGCGTCGCCGCCGCCCTCCACCAGAGAGCCTGCAGGGATCACAGTCCCTGCGACCGCCCCCAACGTGACGGTCGCTTGCGACCGGGTCGCGGGGTCAGGATCGACGCCAACGAGGAAGGCTGCGTCTTCGAGCTGCTTGCCGATCGCGGCTTCGGAGTTCGTGCCGTCGTAGTTCGCCTGCACCAGCTCCGACGCGCCGCCGAGCGCATCCGAGAAGATGGTGGCGAGGATCATGACGAGCTGATCGTCGGTGCGCGTCCGGTCGACCGTGAGCCCTGTCAAACGCTCGTACTCGCTGACTATCTGATCGAGATACTCCGCACCTGTCGGTACGGTCAGTCCTGCTTCGCTGAGTCCCACGGCTACCTCAGTTCTCTACGGGCCGACGCGCTGGATGTTCGAACCCAGCCGGCGGTAGCGGACATAGAAGGACACGTTACCACTTCGCCCAGGCGGCTCCACATCGAAACCCAACTCTACAGTGTCGCGACCTACGATGAGATCAAGAGCGATGAGCATGCTCCGGATCTCGGGGGCGGGGACCACCAGGACCCGTCGAACCGAGTCGATCCCGGGCACTGTCTCCAAGGCAATCCGAATCTTCGAGGACACCAGACCCGGTGGCAAATTCTTGATCCGCTGCCACTGCTCCCACGGCAGCCCGGCTGTCGGGTCTGCGAACCACTCCCCGAAATGCACCTGCAGCCGGAACACCACACGCTGCACCAGGGCGTCGATGCCCGTGATCAGTTCGGTGAAATCAGGCAGGTCCCCATCGGGTCCGAGTTTCGCGTCGCTGAAGGTGTTGGCTGGCACGGGAGGACCTTACCACGCGCCTACAGGTCTACGATCTCGACGTCGCCACCGGTCAACGCCCTGAGCTGCTCGGGATCCATACCGCGCATGTCGATCTGCAGGAGGCTGCCGATTGTCACCTGGTTCGTCGGGGCGTCCTTCGTCTGCTTCGCCATCGACACGCCCAGGTTGCCCAGGCGCACCAGATCGGCAGTTGGGAGGAACTCGCCCTTGTCGACGACCCTGTCGAGCGCGACCATACCGACACCCTTCGCCAGGTGCTCGCCGATCTCCTCCACCGAGACAGGGACGAAGCCCCTCTCCGCCAACTGCTCCCGCCACCAGGGCTGTCGGGTCAAGCTGACCACCTGAGACACCGACAGGCCGCTCTCCAGGACCGCTTCCGAGATGGAGCCGCCCGTGTTGAAGAAGGTGTCCAACGCGAGCCAGTCCGACTGGTGCGGCTCGAACTGCGCGGGCGGCCTGTACGTCTCCGTCGGCGCCGGCAAGTCGTCGTCGGAGACGTTGGTCTCTCGGATGTTGGTCATTCGATCTTCACCTTGTCTGCCTGTAGAGAGACTAGGGTCGTAGTCGGCGGTAGGGTAGATGGGGGCCCTGTATCGGCAGCACCTGCGGTGACCCCAGAGTGCTCGTGTGTGTCCGCCCACGCCTTGATGGCTGCAAGTGCGTCGAAGACCTTGTTCGACGTCGTAGCGAACTCCGTCGCCATGTCGCCGAGCTTGATCAGCGCAGCCTCGATGATCCAGGCGTCGTCCCGGCTCCCCACAGGCACCGACGTCGACCACGACCTGGGGTAGACGACAGCGTCCATGAGGCTGTGCCGGCGGGTCGTCTCGGCGTCGTTGAGGTCCTCGCCCTCGTCGACAGCGTTGTCGATGTCCCGCTCGGCGAAGTGCACCATCACCTCGTCGCCTGCGGCCAGTGGGAAGTACTCCCATTTGCTGCCCACCATCTGGTAACTGACCGGCAGGTTGGGTAGGTTCGGGGGCGCGTACTGCTCGAGCTGCCCGTCGCTGTTGAGCCTGCGGAACTTCACGGCGAGCTTGACGGTGGCGCGCGGGATGTCGCCGGTGGCGTCGAAGGACAGCACCTTCGCCGGCATCGTCGTGTGGACGTGCGCCAGACCTGCCCGGACGTAGGCGCGGATCACATCCTCAAGTACTGCATCTGCATCGCGCTCAGGCACGGCGTCGTCCCTTCACCTTCACGTAGAAGCCCCCGTTGAAGTTGTTGCCCTCTTTGGCCTCCTCGACGACCTTGTAGAAGCCGGTGATTCGCTCCGACTCCAGCTTCACCACACCTCCGACGCGGACACCCGCGACCAGCATGCCCGTGAAGCGGATCAGGTTGCCTTCGACCGTCTCAGGGGTCCCCACCAGCGTGCCATCCTTCGACGAGAAGACCGGGGCCTTCCCGGGTGTCACCTGCTCCCTGTCGAGGATGTAGATGTTGCCGTCCCGGATGAACCAGCGGTAACCAGGCCCGGCAGCCTCCACGATGTCGTCGAGCGCATCGCGAGCCGGGCCCGAGAAGACGTACCGGCGCCTCCAGCTGACGTTGCCCAGGTCCACCTGCCCCTCGCCCAGCCCCGTCGACTCCTTCACCGCGTCGAGTACCTGCCTCGCCGTCGTGTGGCCACTGAGCGAGACCTCCAGGCGCCCCTCGTCGTACTTGCGGCCACCGTCCCGGATCGTGACCTCTGTGGCGATGTCCCCGCTCTGCTTCCGCGACTTCAAGGTGTCGGGTGCGGGGTTCCCCTCGAAGATCTGCTGCACGCTGTCACCGCGGTAGCCCGCCTTCACCCGCACGACGTTCGAGGCCTTCTCGAAGAGCCCGATCGTGTCATCGCGCAGGTTGAACATCACCAGCTTGCACTCTGCGGGCCGCCCCACATCGCCGGCCCTCGTGGCGAACGTCACGTGGTTGCCCGCCTTGCCGTTGTCGCCGTTCCCGAGGAGTCGACCTTCACCACCGGGAGGGCCAGCCCGCACCTGCACGATGCGCTGGAGGAGTCGGGTCACGGCGTGACCAGCAGGCTGATCGACGTATCAACCGCGGCTGCAAGGACGATGTCGTACTCCGCCCGGGTCATGTACTTCACGTTGATGCCGCCATCGACACCCAGGTCCTCGCGCACGTAGTTGTCCTTGCCTACAGCCACCAGCACGCCGCCTGCTTCGGACGAGTCGTCCCAGCGGTTGATGTCGGGCACGATGACCCCACCTGCAGCTACGCGAACGCCGAGCGCCACGTCTGTGCCGTCGGTCAGGGAGACGTCCAGGTACCAGCCGCGCAGGCGCTCCCGCCAGGTCGACAAGATCCGGTACGATTGATCACCGAGCGTCACCAGTTGGGGTTGCTTCGGCAAGTCCGGGTTGAATTGGAGGCGCAGCATTACGACCCCTGAACAGCGCCAACTAGGGCGTGCACTATCACGTCGGCTGTGGATTGGTCGCGGGTGTCCTCTTCCACGGTGCCGCCTTCCGCCTCTTCCGACTCGTCGGTGATGGTGGCGGGTACGATCGCCCGGGGTGGGATGGCCACCGACGTGGCTTCGATGAGGCGAGGCTTCACGAAGCCCAGCGTGAACGTGGAGCTCCGCACCAGCCGCCATTTGTAGGGGAACTGGGTCAGCAGTAGATCCGTCGAATAGAAGCGACCCTCCGAGCTGACCAGGTCCACCAGCTCGCCCACGCAGTCCCTCAGGAAGTCCACGACCGCGGTGATTCGGTCCGGTCCGAGCTTCCCGACGATCGCGGGCGTGCCGTCGTCCTCTACGACGCTCTCCGATGTCACCTGCTGGATGCCGTAGCCCGGGAAGGTCGCATCCGCCTGCCTCTGCGTCGGGGTCTCCGTCATCACGCAGGTGAGGATGATCTCCTCGTTCACGGGCTCTACGTGGTCGATGGTCTTCGCACCCCGCTCGATGGGGTGCTTCGCCACGCTGACGCTGTTCGAGAAGGTCGCGTCGATCGTGGCGTCCAGCGCCAGGAAACGGCCGTCGGGGTGGAGGATGAGGATCATCTACCGCTCCGAACTCGCCAGGGCGGGCCGCTCTGCCACGCTGAAGCTCGCCACAGCAGCCTCCATGTCGAACACGCCGTTGAACACCTGGTTGTTGTTGTTCGTGGTCGACGAGTTGTTGTTCGTGGTGCTGTCCCCACCACCCCGCAGCTGCGACTGCAGACCTGCAGTTGCGGTGTCGAGGATGCCCGACAGGAAGTCCGCGTTGCCGCCTTCCCCGATCTTGCCTGCCGAGGGTGCGATCAGGTTGAACGAGAGTTTCGCTGCCTCACCCAGCTTCTCGATCAGGAACGCGATGCTCTCGACCATGAACTTCAGATGGTCCGTCACCACCTGGAAGGCCAGCTGGAAGCCTGCACCTGCGAACTCCGCCAGCGACTTCAGCACCTTGCGGAAGCCCTCCGCTGCCTCCTTCGACCCCAACAGCCATTCCAGGAAGTGGCCGAACACCGACTCGCCGCCGTTCACGAAGGTGACGACGTCTTCGATGGCGAGGGCGAGCAGCGCAACGACTGCGGCGACGAGGGTGGCCTGCCAGAGGATGGCGGCGAGCGAGGTCCCCATCACCGCGAGCGACGCTGTGAGGGCGTTGACAGCGGAGATCAGGGTGCCTGTCAGGAGTACAGACGCCAGCACACCCAGCGCTGCTGTGAGCGCCGCCACAGTGCCTGTGACGAGCGAGAAGACCGTGCCCCAGTCCGTGAAGGTGCGGACCAACCTGTCGAGCCGCTCGAGCATGAAGAAGGCGAACTTCGCGGCGCGGTTCAGCCGCTTCATCCAGACGTCCATCCGCTGCACGATGATCTGGCGGTTCGCCATCCACCAATCGACGACCTTCTCTGCGAGCACGGTGAAGATCGGGATCAGGCCCTTCGCCAGGTCGTTGCGGATCCCTCGCAGGACCGCGCGCACCTTGAAGCCCTGGTCGATGAGTCGCTGAGACGCGTCCGTCAGGTCCTTGCCGATGATCGCGCCGGAATCCTGGGCGAACTTGCGGAACTCCAGGAAACGCTTCAGCCCCAGGTTGAAGAGGGGGCCGGCTTTGCCGCCAGCTCGCCCGAAGATCATCGCCTGGAGGTTGCCCAACTTCCGAGGCGTAAGCCCTTCGAACTTCTGCACCAGCGTGTCGAGCAGGGCCTGGTTGTCCTGCAGAGGGCCTTCCAGGTCTGCGACGGTGATTCCGAGCTCCTTGAAGGCGTCGACAGCCATGCCCGCACCACGGGAGGCGTCGCCTGCGTTGTCACCCATCCTCCGCAGCGCGGTCATAACCTGCGGCCACTTCGTACCGGCGAGGTCGCTCTGGATCCCCAACTCCTGCACCTGCTGAGCCGTGAAGCCGATCTGCTGCGCCGCGACAGCCGCGTCATCAGCTGCCTCAGCCGTGCCTCGCAGGAGGCGGTCGAAGACGGTGAAGCCGGCGAGCCCGAGCCCGCCTGCGACGAAACCAACACCGAGCAGCAGCCGGCGACGCATCGCCTTCGCCCGGGTGAGGTGCCTGCGCTGCATCGACTCCTGCCGGCGGAGGGATCGCTTCAGGTCGCGTTCCTGCTTGAGGAGGGCCCGCTTCTCGTCGCGCCGCTGCCGGCGGCGGGCCGCAATCAGCAGCCGCTCGAGCTTCTTCGTCGCCGCCTTCTTGATCCGAGCCTCTCGGACCAGGCCCTTCTTGATGGCCGACAGGCGCTTTTGGGCTGCCCGCTCGGCAGCCTTCATATCCTTCTCGAACTTCTTGACGTTGGCGGCTACCTGTCGGAGGGCCTTCGTGATCTCCCTGTTCGACGACTTCAGATCGCGAAGGCCCTTCCGAGTCTTCGTGATCAGCTCGACGATGGTCGTCGCCTTGCGGATGGGTCCCTGCTCTGGCATTGCTGCTACCCTACCAGATCCGGCTATTGCGGAGACTTCGGCTTGTCGGCCTCTCGGCAGGCCTCAACCGTGTCGAGGGCGACGAGATCCTGATAGACGAAGGGCGTCGGACGCTGCATGTGGACCTCGACACGATCTCGGGTCTCCTCCGCGAACGCCAACCTGTGGAAGAGCCAGTTGACGCCCTTGCGCTCCGCAGCTCTCAGGCGGATGCGATGTCGACGACCTCTGCCTCCTGCGCCAGGCTCTCCGACAATGTATCGAGCAAAGGGACGAATTGGTTGGCTTCAATCACCTTCCAGAGCGCCATGTAGAGCTCGGTGTAGTTCGCCTGGTACGCCTTCGTGAAGGCGTGCCCAACCAGCGTGCCACCACCCCGGGTCGTGTGCTTCAGGACCCTCTTCGCCAGCGCGTAGACCGACTTCGGGTCCAGGGTGCGTAGCGTCGCCATGGCACCTGCGAGGTCGATGCCGCCCATCCCGTCAGCGTCACCGCTGGCGACGTTCTGCACCACCTCCTCGATGCCGCCCAGCGCGCGCATGAACGGCTCGCCGAGGAGTCCGATCAGCTCGACGCTGATTTCGAAGCCCTCGTCTGCGGGGTGGTAGGTGGTCTCGTAGGTGTGTGTGTTGCCGCTGCTGTCCTTCAGTTCGAAGGTGGCGGGCCTGCTCGTGTCGACCATGTGTGGCTCCAGGTCGTGGTGTGGGGGTCGGTTACGCCAGGTTGGACGCGATCTTGTTTTCGTAGTTGACGAAGGCCAGCTGGAACTCAACCGTGCCCGACTTCATGGCGAGGTCCACGAAGGGCTCGTTCAAGAAGAAGACGTTCGGCGCGCTGATGCCCGACCCGTTGACCGGGTCCCGGGCGATGCCCGTGATGTTCGGGTGGGCGAGACCGTTCCGCAGATCGTTGATCACGGACGTCTGGATGTTGTGCAGGAGGCCCGCGCCGTTGGATGCTGCGCGCATCGTCACGTTGACCTGCGCCACACGACCGGGGTGCCACTCGAAGGTGACGCCCGAGTCCATGCCTTCGGTGATCTCCGAAGTGGCGTCGCGGTTGATCGTGATGCCGTCTTCGGCCTTGCCGCCGTCGAGGGGTACCCCGTCGATGACCAGGTTGACCGCTTCGGGGTTGTACGTGCTGGGTGTCTGAACGGCCACGGCTGCTCCCGGTTAGCTGACGACCGCGGTCGTCGAGAAGTTGGCGTTGATCACGAAGAGGCGGGTTGCGATACCCACCTGCGCCTGCACCGTGAACTGGAGTCGCCTCGCTGTGCGGTCGGCGTCCGTGATCGCGACACCTGTGATCACCACCTGGCCCGGCGTGAAGTGCCCTGCGGCCTCGCCGGTGTCGGTGACGCCACGGATGACCGCTTCGATCTGGGCCTGCCCTGTGAGGTTCACCAGGACCTTGCGGCCAGCTTCGGTCTCACGCTGGTGGAAGGTCTGGATGGCTTCTTCCACCCGCTTCTCGAACCAATCGGCGGTCAGCCGCTCGTAGGCGGGGCGACCATCCTGCGTGGCAACCTTGTCGGCCCAGAAGTCCGTGGAGCCCCAGGTGCCCAGCACGGTGATGTCGTTGGCCTGCATGACCGTGCGAATCGAGTCCGTCACGAAGGTCGTGTAGGCAGCCACACCGCCCATGCGGTTTTCCCACGGCACACTCTTCGTGTCCGCGTCGTACGCCAGCGCCCGGGTGGCGACTGCGATGTCGAGCCATGCGGTGGCGACGTCGTGGTAGACCATGATGGTCCGTGCGTACTCGTCGATGGCGGTCAGCGCGGCGGGGAGTCCTGCGGTCTTCCAGTCAGCGTCGGCGGACCGCGCGATGTAGATGTGCTTGCCGCTGGCCTCGATGGTCAGCGCGAAGGCGGCGATCGTCGCAGATACCTGCGTGTCGGCGCAGAAGGCGTAGACGTCGCCCTGGACGCCGGCTTCGGCGATCAGAAGGGCGTAGGCGTCGCTGTAGGTCTCGACGGCGACCGTGTCGACCCGACCCACCCGGAACTTCGTCGGGGCGAGGGGCTGCGAGAAGGCGACGTTGCAGGCGGCTGCAACCTGTGCGGTGATCTCGGCAGCTGCCAGAGCGGTGGCAACTTCCGTGTCGTCGGCGAAGTCCATGTAGCGAGCGCCGCCGAGGCCGTTTCCGGCGCCCTCCGCCTCATCGACCATGAAGGTGACCGTGCCGAAGCCCGCGGCAGTCGTCGCAAGGGCTTGCAGCAGCACGTTGACAGTGATGTTGCTGACATGGCTAGCAGATGGCATGGGCTACATCCTAAGGGACAGTGACGTCGACGTCGATGACCACAGTATCAGAGTCGGGGTCAGTAGTGTAGAGACCGCCGTCCACCGTCACCAGATCGAGTTGTACGACCGTGGCACCCGTCACTGTAGCGGACACGACGCGGTACGTGTAGGGGAACTCCGTGACGTAGTGACGCTCGCGGTTGGCATTCATCATACGCGGAAGCGACCTGCGGCCGGATACCGGGGCCAGGACTACGAGTCCCGCCAGGTTGTTGATGCGCTGCACTTCCGGGTCGGCCAGAGCCAGGGTCAGGTCCTCATGCCAGCCTGCGGAGGCGCTTCCGTAGCTGTGGAACTGGATCACGCCGCTGCGCTCGCCCTGCCGCACGTACTGAGCGGCGCTGCCTCCGCTGATGCTGTGCACGAGTTCGTCGTGGTGGGTGACAACGCCGTGTAGGGCTGCGAAGACCGTCGCGTAGGGGATCGCCGGGCGCCCGCCGTCGTCGTCCTCGGGGATCACCTGGTCGTCTGTCAGGGGTGTGCCCGGGAGCGCGTACGCCTTCGCGAACTCCCGGAACGCCTGCACGATGGTCTCTTCGGTGCTCATGGCTGCCGACCTGTCTCGACCCGACGCATCAGCGTCTCGTAGTGGGGCAACACGCTGCGGACGTGGGTCACCTTGAAGACCTCGTAGGTGTTGCCGTCGATGACCGTCGTGTCAGCAGGCGTGCCTGCGAGTTCGTCCTCGCCCTGGAGAGCTGTCCAGGTGTCGACGTGCCAGGCGTCGTCGGTGTGGCCGCCCTCCATCAGCTTCTTCAAGCTGCGTGCGTCGGGTCGCTGCACCGAAGCGCTGATCGAGAAGGTCGAGGCCGCAGACGCAGCGGAGACACGCCCGTCCGAGCCGCGCGTCTGGGCGGCGTAGCGAGTGACCGTCAGGGTGTCACTGAAGAGCATCAGCCGGGCCCCTTCATGAAGCGGCCGAGCGAGTCCTTGAAGCGCTTCGCTCCGGGGTTGAAGGCGCCCTGGATCTCCACGAAACTCTGGACAGCTTGCAGAAGGTCGCCGCCCTCGAGCCACGCGATGTCGTGCCCCTTGCGTGCGATCGTCGAATCCGCTAGGGCCTCGAAGTCCTGCAGCGTCCACTCCGAGTGGACATCCGCCACCATCCGCCGGGCGATGCTCTGCAGCTCGCGCCGAAACGCTGCGGCGCTGCCACTCTTCCGCGTGGCTCGACGGTACGCCTTGATGACGGCTTCAGCGTAGAGATTCTCGTTTTTGCGCATGGCCGGGCCGAAGATCGGGCGAGCCGGGACGTTGGCTTCATCGTTGCCGAATTCGTTGATGTCGGCGATGTCGGCGTAGCTCAAGCCCGATCGAGACGCGCGGTCCCCGGGGTGCTTCGTGTCGGGCACACCAGTGCCCAGCTTCAGGTTGGGCATGTTGGCGTTGGCCTGGATCTCTCGGTCGAAGCCGTCCCAGTCACCTGTCGCTTCAAAGGTGACGGGCACTAGCCGCTCGGGCGCTGCAGGTAGGGGCCCCGGGTCTGGCCGCGCAGGCGCAGGTAGGCGAGCCCGTAGCTCGTCTGCCTCAGGTCCTCGTCGGCGGAGTCGGACCCCGAGCCTCCTGAGGAGGTGTTGTAGCGGATCTCCCAGTTGCGAGCTCGACGAGCTGCAACTGCGCCGCCGGTGGAGGCGCCTCCGGATGCGGCGGCGCCTGGCCCCCTGGCGTACTTGTGGGCCGCCAGGTAGGCGACGCCCTGGACGTACAGGTGGCTCCAGCGGAGCGCGTTGAACTCGACGACAGCCAGTGCGATCCAGACTTCCAGCGTGGGGTCTGTGACGCCGACGAAGACAGGGTCTCCGTCGGTGATCGCCTTCAGCGTCGTGAGGAATTCAGACACTACGGTGGCTCCCTCAGGGGGTTACGCGGCTCGCGAGATGTGCAACTCGTCGGCCTCGATCATCCGGTTGATGGTCACGCCGTGTCGGTCCTTGTACAGGTCCCAGTCTCCGCGGGAGACCTCCACCGTGTTGGAGAGGTTCTCAGGGTGGTGGATCCTGTCGTAGGGGTCGCCCCACTCCAGGGTGTCCTTCACCCCCTCGACGATGATCGACATGGCGAAGGGTCCCTTGCTCCGGTTTTCGATCAGCAGCATCTCGTCGCTGTTGTCGGGTTCGGCCTGGGGGGCATCGGTCTTGTTGGTCTTGTTGGTCTTGTTGGTCTTGCTCATTGTAGGTGTGGCTCCTTCACCGCGCAGAATACGACGAAGGGCGCTCCGGTGCAAGACCAGAGCGCCCTCGTCAGAATCCAGCTCGGAGCCACTCGAGCCGGGCTCCCGACTCTCGCGACCACCAGGGCCTAGTAGTTGACCGTCACCTCGATGCGCGAGGTGCGCAGCACGTCCCGCATCACCACACCACCGAAGGACGCGTAGGCGGCCTGGCTGGTGGTGAAGCCGTAGTTGGACGACTGCAGGGGCATCATCGTGAACGGGGTGGGCGTCACCAGCTTCGGAGCCTTCGGGCCGTCGGGCAGGATGAGCACGGCGTCGACGCCGGTGCCGCCGTAGTTCTGCAGCTCGGGGGCGTCCTCGATGCTGCTGATCTGCGGCTGCCCGTTGAGGAAGCGCTGCTCCAGCGTCAGGTCGGTCTCAGGCTTGCTGTTCTGCGCCAGGCCGCGGTGGAAGCGCGGGCTGGTGATGAAGCGCAGCGGGCCGTTGATCATGCCGGGGTTTCGGTCCAGGACCTCGTTGACCATGTCGTGCAGGGCCGCCACGTCCGCCTCGAACTGCGCCAGCGTGGTGATCGCACCGAAGGCTTCGGCGATCACGCGCTTCGGCAGCCAGGGGTAGGTGGCCACACCGAGCAGCTTGTTCTGCACGCTGCCCTGCCAGAAGAGGATGTTTTCGAACTCCTCCATGGCGTCGATCGTCTCGGAGACCTTCTCGCCGTACTCCCCGATCCCCGCGAAGGCGGAGGCCTGGTTGGAGAAGAAGTCGAGCTCGAGGCCGATCACCGCGTGCTTGACGTTGAAGGTCTCCTCGTCGCGACCGATCCCGACCAGCGGCACTTCCATGCCGTTGCGCCAGAATTTGGCCTCGCCCGAGCCCTCGAAGCGGCGGATGGTGTGGGTCTTCGCGCCAGCCGGCACGCGGGTGTCCACGTCGAAGAGACGCTTCGCCGAGCGCGCGGGGCGCTCCTCGCGCAGCACGTCGGAGTACACGAACTCCAGCTCGCGGGCCAGGGCCAGCGTGGCGGAGGGGTTCGCGCTGTCGATGCGGTCGCTGCCCGACAGGTTGATCGACTTGTCGTCGAGGCGCCCCTCAGGGGCGTCGACGCGTGCCTTCATCACCGTGGCGAGTGCGGCGTCGATCCGCTTCGTGTCTTCCACACCCACGTACGCCTTCGCGGCGCACTGCAGGGCGTGACGGAGGCCCAGGTAGCCCATGCCTCCCGCGCTGTCGAGGCGCATGTTGCGAGCGGCTGCCACCGTCCCCGCGACCTTGTGCAGATGAGCCGCTGCCTCGACGGTGCCGCCACCTCGCGTGAGGCTTGCGGCGGACTTGATGGGGTCGATGTACTGCATTTTGGTTCCTTGAAGCTGCTGCGGTTGTGGGGTTGCCGAGGCCTACTTGAGCCGCAGGATGGCGATGGTTTCGCCGTCGATGGAGCGACCATTCTTGACCCACTCAGCGCGGTCGCGCGCCAGGGGGATCCGACCGGCAGCGGCAGCGTTGTGGAAGGTGCCCGTGGCGGCGTCGGTGTCGATGAACACCGGGTCCGTCGAGGTGATGGTGTCGGAGTTGTCGACCCAGACCTCGCCGCGCTCGATGGCGACCATGGTCGAGTTCGCCGCGTAGGCGCCCGTGGTGTTGGTCTCGAAGTCGAGGTCGGCCTCGTCGTCCGACACCCGGAGCGCCATGCCCGCGAAGGCGAGGTGCAGCGAGGTCGTGAGAGCCTTGTTGGTGGCCACGGTGATCGCCGGGTAGCCAGCGTCGTCGTCGCAGGCGACCATGGAGGTGAAGTCCACGCCCGCGATGGCAGCGGTGAACTCCAGCTCGCCAGCGCTCGGGGCGCCAGCGGGACCTGCGACCGTCACGTAGGTGTCGGCGCCGATGTCGACCAGGGCCGCGTTCAGCACGGCGGCCAGGTCGTCCAGGGTGCCGTCGAGGGCGGTGTCCCAGGCGACGCCCAGTGCGATGACCTCGTCCACACCCACGATGGTCAGCGTGGCGCTGATGATGTTGCCGGTGCCCGGGTCAGCCACCGTCCAGGTGTCGACCTGCGCGGTGAAGCTGGAGGCCAGGACGAGGGCGGCGTTCTCGATGGTGTCTTCCACCGAGAAGAAGGGCGTGGCGTTGGCGTTGAAGCCGGTCTTGAAGAGCGCGCGGCCGAAGGTCACGGCTGCGGCATCGGCAGCTGTCGTACCCGTCGCGGTGGTGATCTTCGCGTCGGCGTCGGTGATCGTGAAGCTGTAGCCGGGCAGGCGCCCGGTGAGCGTCACGGTGTCCGTGACGACGGTGACCACGACGTGCCCGTTGATGGCACCCTCGTTCTGGCAGAAGGCGCCCAGCTGCGTCGCGATGTCGTTGACGCCCGTGGTGGTGCCGTCCTCTGTCATCGTGTAGGTGACGCCGTTGAAGACGAACACGTAGTCCGCGCTTCCCGTCGAGGTGTCGGCCACGATGGTCGAGACCTGGACAGCCTGGGGGTTCTGGTTGACGTAGTTGCGCGCGACCTTGTCGGTCTCCGTGTGGAGGGAGCCGATGAAGGCTTCGAGCCGGCGAGCGCGGACAGACGTCTGGTGGACGATGGGGGATGCGGTGGGGCGAACCATGAGTTTTCTCCGTCAGAGAGGGTGGGAGCGCTTCCGCTAGTCCCGCGTGTGGGTGTTCCGGGAGTCGTATCGGTTGAGGACGCTTCGGGCGGGGACGAAGTCCTCGTCTCCACCGCTGGGGTCCTCGTCGATGCGGAGGCCAGAGCCGTTGCCGGTCTCTTCGCTGTCCTTGCGACCTCCGCCAGCCTTGCGAGCCGCCAGGAAGGTGGCCCAGGTGAAGGCGATGCCGGCGGCATCATCGACGCCGTCGATCTTCGGTACGTCGACCTTCGCGGCTTCGAGGATGCCCGACTTGAGGTCCAGGTTGCTCAACTCGTCGGTCTTGCCGGCGTCGAGCTTCAGCTCGGCGGCAATCGCGTCGAGATCGCGGCGCTCCTTGCGGGCGCTGGCTTCCGCCTTCGCCACGTCGGCGTCGCTGGGCAGGGCGTCGAACTTCTCGGCCTTAACCTTGAAGTCGTCGCGCTCGGTCGTCACACCTTCGAGGCTGTCGACGCGCGCCAGGAGCGCCTTCGGATCCGCGAGCAGACGCTCTGCGTCGGCCTTGCTGCAGCCCGTTGCCTTCATGATTTCTTCGATGAGGTTCACAGTGATCTCCTGATGATCTGGAAGGTCAACGGCATCTTCATCCGTCCTCACTCCCGCGCCATCGAGTCGCAGGCAGACCGAAGCACCCCCGCGAGGGTTGCTGGTCAAAGCCAGATGATTGTACCGACGATTCTCTTGTTTTGCATCGAACTTGCCGAATTTCGGATGTTCGCCTCGCTCGAGCACCAAATCGACCTGGTAGCCGGGGCTCAGGCAGGTCTTGCCGTTCTCGACGTCTGCGACGGCGTCCGCCTGCTGCACCGTGAAGGTGAAGGCTGGGCGGCCGTCGCTGGCGATCGTCACCTCCTGGCCCGTCGATCCGACCGAGAGTTCCTGGATATTCTCCTGGGTCACCATGTCGGGGAAGTCGATGGGATTGGGGTGCCCGTTCGTGACCGGCTTCAGTCGGAGCGTGTCGAGGCTCTTCTTGTTCGCCAGCACCTCCGCGGTCACCAACTCGCGGCGGATGCTGCCGTCGGCGAGGGTGTAGCGGTAGATGCCCGGGCGCGCGATGAAGCCGTCGACTACGAGGTAGCCCTCGTCGGTCTTCCGGGCCTTGCGGAGTTCGCCACGATCGGACCGGAAGACGGTGATCGTCTCCGGGCCTGCGTCATCCAGCCGGGGCTGACTCTTGTAGCGGGGCGGCATCTACAGGGACCCTACTGGGGTTCCCGCGATCGCGTCAAGCGCCGTCCATCTGACGTATATTTCGAGATATATGCAAGATACCCCTAGACAAGTCACGGCAGGAGCCCCTACAGTACTGGCACACCTCGTTTTGGAGACCGTCATTTGAGTCGTGCTTCCCCTTTCCTGTTCGCAACCCTGCTCGGTCTATGTGCCTTGCTGAGCCTCAACACCTTCGCCGGCCCCCAGGAGGTGGCTGGCCCCGACGACGATGGTGTGTCCGACGTGGCCGACGTGGCCGATGGTGGCCACGTCGACAGTGGTGATGTCGAGATGCCGGCCCTCGAGGCGACGATCTTCGACGACGGCGCTCGCGAGTCGACTTCGGCAGGCCTGCCGATCTGTGTCTACGCAGGTGCACCTTCCGAAGGTTCGGAGGCACCGGCACAGCTGGTACCCCCTTCTATCGCCGGCGACGAGAGCCTGGAGCTGAACCTGATCACCGCCTCCGTAGCGGACAACCCAACGGAAAGCACGGTGTGGTCAGGGACTGACTACAGCGGCTCCGCGGCCTAGCGCCAGCGGAGCAGGGAACTTCCCAGCGAGCCCCGGCTGCCCCAGCGGTCGGGGTTTCGTCGTTCTGGGGTGCAAAACGAAGAAGCCCCCTCCCAGTCGGCACTCAGGGAGGGGGCTTCTAAGGATAGGCAACCAGACGCGGGGCGAAGTCAGTCTGCCTACTATTCGTCGTCTCCGCCACCCTTTTCAGTGGGTGCTCCGCCGGCCGGCGCGGGTTCGGGTAGCTCGACGAAAAACGAAGTCCCGGCTTCGCCCATCATCGCTTCGGCTGCAGGCTGCGGGAAGTTGTAGACATGCACCATCTGGGCGATCCCCGCTTCCCGCGGGAGGAGTTTCATGGAGACGTCCTTCACGATCTGAGCCACCGCAGCACCTTGCGGGCCACCGAAGGCTCGGGTCGGGTCACCTGGCACTTCCGTTTCCTTCGGTACGGGTCGGATGTCCCCGTAGCCGTCCTCGCCGAAGCGCGACTCCTGGATGTGCTTCGGCGGCAGGATCCCCTCCTGGCGGTAGATCCGGTCGGTCTGCGCGTTTTTGTTGCGCGTCTCCGCCTTCTCCTGGAGCGTCTGGGTGCCGAGCTCTCGGAATACGACCTCCCAGTCCTCCGCGATGGTTGTCCCCTGGCTGGCGAGCGCCGCGATTGCGATCGTGTAGAAGTGCTCGAGACCGTTCAGAAGCGCCACCTTCTGGAAGCGGGCGACCGTGCGGTCCTGGGACCGGCGCCCCGCCTCGCCGTCGGTGTTGAGGCCGCCTGGCGTCGCGCCGAAGGCCACGACCTCCGGCTGGTCGGTCTGGGCAGCGAGGGTCGTCTTCGCACCACCCTTGAGGTCCTTGTAGCCGACCGCCGACGTCGCGCGGGACTCGTAGACGTCGTCCTCCGCGAGGACCGTCATGCCCAGGAGGCCACGCCCCATGGCGATCGTCTGCATCCGGGCTCGGAAGGCGTCGGCGAGCGCGCCGGCCTCGAGTGCCTCGAGCCCCGCCACCCGGATGATCGTCTCCTTCATCTCCTGCGCGAGCACCGCGGCGCCCTGGTCGACCTGCGAGATGTCCTTCACCGCGTCCCAGACCGCGTCGAGGTACGACGCGTCCTTGCCGGGGTCCATGCTGTAGGCGCGCTCGCGGTCGCTCAGTTCGCGGCCGGGGATGTAGATGCAGCGGCTGTGGTGCACCAACTCGCCGGTCAGCATCTTCCCGCGGGCCACCGCGTTCGACGAGGGGTTCAGCATCCAGGTCTTCGGGCGCCGGTAGTTCGTGCTCTTCCAGTCGCTCTCGTACTGGTGCGCCTGGAACTCCTGGCTGTCGAAGACGTGGAGGGCCAGGATGTCCTTCACCCGCTTCAGGCGGATCGGCGTCCGCAGGCTGCCGCCGCCCTTCGTCACCACCAGGATGAGAGATCCACCGTCCTTCGCGGCGAACTGGGCCGCCAGGCGGAACTTCTTGTTGACCTGCAGGCGCCGCTCCATGGGCCGGAAGCCGGGCAGCTTGTCGGCACCACTCTTGACGTCCCACCCTGTAAGGGTGGCCTCGCCCGACAGCCGGGCCAGCCAGGAGACGATGTAGCCGTTGTACTTCGCCAGGGCGTCTCGTTCGCCCTGGTCGAGGGGCGTCCGGTTCGTGTCGACGGCGACCTGGGTGCCCTTGTCGTGGGATCCGCCCAGTCCCGTCATCGCGTTGACGACGGAGTCCATCCGGTCGCCGACTCGCTGTACGAACTCGTCGATGCGCCGTTTCGCGAGCGCGCGCTTATTTTCAGCCATTCCTGACCCTACCCGGGCTGGATCGGGCCCGCAAGCGGTGAAAAGTGGCCGGATCTGGCGATTTTCGGCGAAAAGTGGCCGGATCTGGCCAAAACCGCCGAAAACCGCCGAAAACTACCCGAGGATCCCGAATCCGCGTGCGCGATCCTTCGCGAGGAGACGGAGCGCGTTGAAGCGCTTCTTCTCCCGATCGACGGGGTCGACCGCCGGCGCGTTTTCGGTCCAGTAAATACACGCCATGGAAGCGCCGTCGACGCGGTCGTCGCGCCGGCCGCCCGGGAAGCGAGCGCACTCCATGATGAAGTCGTCGATCCACGGCGTGTGTGGGTTCGCGACGACGTCTGTAGCCCGCGGGTCGCCCATGGGTAGCCAGACGACCCCCGCCATCATGCAGCTAGCGAAGACCGCGGCTCGGACCGTCTTGCTGCCCTTCGGGTCGAAGGGGTCGACGCCCGGCACCATGTTCGAGAGCCTGTTGATCAACGCCGCGCCGTTGGCCTTCTCCTCGATCAGGATCTTCCGCACGTGCGGCCAGCGCTTCTTCATCCGCTTGATCGCCTCTTCCGTCTCGGTGTAGTTCATCCGCCTGGCGACGCAGTCGAGTAGCACCATGTGAGCCCGGCTGTGCGCCGCGTAGGGGCGTCCCCACACCTCAATCGATACGTTGGACGCCGTGGCCCCCTTCGCGCCGAAGGTCGCGTCCACCACCATCATCTGCTCGAGCTCGCCCATCGGGCCGCCCGGCGTGACGACGCCCGCGGTTCCAGCTGCCATGAAGTAGGGGTCGCCGTCGTAGCGCCGCGCCCGCTCGAGCCCCTCGTTGAGGGTGCCGCCCTTCCCCGGGAGTGGGTTCTGCTGGTGCTGCGCGTTGAACTGCTCGGCGCCGAGCTCGTCCTTCTCGATCGTGTCGAGCACTGAGTCGGGGTACATCGTCTTGAAAAGGGGCTCGCCGACGTGGCTGTCCCTGAGGGCCTGCGCCTCGATAGTCGGCTGCAGATCCGCTCCAGATTCCAGAGCAGTCGCGTTGTTGGCGATGACTTTTTGGAGCTCCACATCCGCGGCCTGGTAGGCGAGGTGACGGGGGTCCTTCGGGTAGTTGGGGACGTCGTCGGCGCTGAGGTCGACGTCGGGTATGTAGCGGCTCCTGAGCGCCACGGTGCGCCACCCCTTCTTCGACAATGCGCCGGCGGGGTCGTCGATGTGGAGTCGCTGCATAATCACGACGCAGTAGTGACGACCTGGCCGCTTGTCGTTCAGGCGACTCATGAGGGTCTTCCCGATCACCTCCACCACCTCGCCGCACCGCTGTGAGATCCGCTCGTGGTCGATCTGCCCGTGCTCCAAAATGTCCTTCACGTCGACCGGGTCGTCGAGTATCCAGCCGTAGCCGCGCTCGCCGATGATCCGGCTGTTGATCGCCTTGCTCTCCCGGTACCCTCCTACCGTCGTGCCGAAGCTGGCCTTCGCGTCCTTCTTCACGTTGATGCCCCAGGACTTGTTCCCCGCGAGCGAGTAGCTGCCCATGAGGCCTTGCTGCACCGACCGGGTGATAGTCGAGTGCTCCATGCCTGCTGGGTAGGTGCCGGGGGGTGCGTTTTGGAAGTCCAAGTAGGTCGGTAGGGTCGTGCTGACCTCGTCCCACGTCCTCTTTTTGTTCGCCGCTGCCCGGTCCCGCAGCCGTGCGTACCAGGCGGTGTCCAGAATCGACCGGGTCTTCATGGCGTCTCGAGTCGCCAGCGTCTCCGATCCCGCGATGCTGAGGAGCCGGTGTCCGGGATCCTTCAGCCAGATCCACGCTGGCCAGAATACGGACACCAGGAGGCTCTTCATGTGCCCCGGTGGGATGTTGATCACCAGCCGGCTACCGCGCCAGAGCGGCGCCGGCCTGACGCGCTCGGGTATCCAGGCTCGCCAGTTCTCCTGCACCTCGACGACACCACCTGCGGGCATCTTCGCCACACCCATCGCCGCCCGCTCGGGGGACATAGGGTCACCACTCTCGTGGCACCATCCGAACGGGGGCTCTTCTGCGCGGATCCCCGGGTACACCACCTGGAGCTCATGGGCTACGGCGTCGATGTGCCAGTTCTCGTTCAGTGGCAGGCCGGGCTCCACGATCTGCCAGGCCACCCGTACGAAGCGTGCGAAGCTATCGAGGCACAGTTGGTCCCTCGCGGCCTGCTTCACCAGGCTCCTCTCCCGCTTCGTCAGGTCCGCGTTCTTGAAGTGCTTCGGCTTCACCGGGGTGTCCCGCATCGCGGTCGCTGCGCGGATCCCCTTCAGGGCCTTCTTCGCGAGGTGCTCCAACTTCCGCTTCCGGGCCGCCGCTCGTTTCGAGGGTGCCCTATCTGCGAGGGTGCTTTCCGGCTTCTTCTCGATGGGGCCTGTTCGAGATGGTTTCCCCATGGGTGCGCGGCCCGGGGGCCCCTTCTTGTCGAGGTCTGGGATGCGTCCCCTTAGCTTGTCGGGTGAATCACTGCGGTCAGGTACACGCCCCTGCGGCGACTTTGGTGGGTGGCTCATGTTGGGAGGTTAGCACGGAGGTCTCTAGGGGCTGAGTCTAACACTAGTATATGCTAGATATCTAAGCTAATTTTTAATTTAAAATCAAGTACTTAACTACTGGCATATACCACAATTGGTATTTCATTTTGAACTTAAATTTACGGGTTGGGCAGGCCCGACGCCCCCGGGGGTGGGTGCCCGGGGTCGAGAGGGTCCTGACGAATTGGCACGCTTTGTGCTTACGCGCGCCTGGGCTGTCTAGGGCAGGAGCTGAGCCACACTCCACACGAGGTAGGCGAGGGGACTCAGGGTCAACACGGTTCGAGTGATCATTACCAACCTGCTTCCGGGCACAGCTTGCGAACCAGCGCGCAATACCAGTCGGTGGTGGCTTCGTGATCCAGCCCTTGTTCATCGGCCGTGTCGGCTGCGTTCGTGAAGTAGGCTTGAAGCGCATCTTCTAGCGAGTCGTAGTTACCAGCCTGATCAATGGCTGTGCGCACGTTGATCTCAGCTAGGTCTTGCTCATGGGTTGTTAGAGGGTTCGTCATTTTCGGGCCTTTCTGGAGAGTTCATCTCTCCCACCCCCAATCTAGCATATGCGAGACGTAGTGCAAGCCCTATTTGAGCGCATCGCCCAAATAGCGCATCCCATACCACCAACACACCATGGGGGATGTAGCTACCAGTACACGCACTAGCACCATAATTGTGTCCTCCGGGCCCACGGCTAGCGTCCCCCGAATTCGGAGTGATCGGGGCCGGAGGTAGCGAACCGGGGATCGCCGTGGTTCGGGGTGCAGCTGACTCGTGAGGTAGTGGGCATTAGCTAAGGGCCTCCTGTCGGGGCGTTAGTGCCTCCAACACATCTAGTATATGCCAGTAGTTGGGGAGTACAAGGGGGAGGCCTTAAATAAGCCGGGGCATATGCTAGATAGGGGATCTGGTTACTGACCAGCGGGTCATTAGCCTGGCGGGATCTCAAGGTGTGCCAAATCGCACTATAGGGGGTGTAGAATAGTCTCCACACCTAAACGCACGACTGCTCGAGTACGGGTCAGCGCTGACCCGCTACCTGGTCCAAAAACGGGTCAGCGGTGACCCGCCTAACGCCCGTTAGGCCAAAAGGGGGCGTAGGGGCTTCGCATACTGCAGTAGTCAGTTGTCAAGGAATTGTCAAAAGTCGATCATCCCTCTACTGCTATACACCAACTGACTTTACCGTCCCTTGACAGAAAAACATCTAGAGTATGCGAGACGATTAGGCGAAAAGGGCCAAATCTAAGAGGAGGGTGGTAGGCATATGGTAGTAAAATATCCCAGTGATTCCAGGCACTTAGAAGCCCATCTACCAGCAAACCGGCCCCTACTTCCTTCAGATTTCCAGAAATTTTTTTATTTAGCATACACCACATAATCTTACATACACCACATACTACCTATATATTATCTATCTCAAACTAATAGGTAGTAATAATGGTAGATACTAGGCTAACCCTGTGGTTTCATTGCGCTTTTCGTCTACCAGCAATCTACCACTATATACCAGAGAAGCCTCTAACCCCCTGTTTTCATTACCTTTCCCACCAGACACTTTAAATTTAGTAGTGGTAGGCTCCCTCAAACAGCACCTATTTAGCGAGATACCGAAAAAGATCGCATGTTCTGTTGACTCCTTGGGTTTGCGGTATTACTGTTTACTTAACGAAAGGGAACGACATGAGCAACCGCAAGCCACTGACCACAGCCATGAAGAACTCGCTGAACAGTCTCCGCGCCAACGGATACCTTGAGGGCAGCCGCTCAACCCACCGAGCGCTTGAAGTTCGCGGGCTCATTACCATCAGCAACTTTCGCTGGATTCACGAGGTGACTCGCGGTAACTGGCGAATCGTCGGCTACGACCAGACAGAGACGATCACCGAGGCCGGCATTGCGGCGCTGGAGAACTAGGCCGATGAGACTCACCAATCCCATGCAGCGCATTCTCGACCTTATCGAGCAGCGTCCAGGCCTCAACTTCGAACACGAAGGCCGCCGCGTGCTCATCTTCGATGACAACGAGGGGCCGTGGATGTCTTACACCACAGGCAGCGTCATGGACGCGCTAGCCGAGGCGGACATTGTCCCCTTCAACCTGTCCCTTGATGGCTCTGGCAAGCGCTTTGCAGACCTTGACGCGCTCAATGAGAAGCTGGCAAACCGATGACCCGCCGAGCCTGCATCGAGTGCGGACACATCTACAACGGCGTCTTGACGTGCTCCAACTGCGGCGGCGCCGGGGAGCCCATCAAGGGCCGTCCCCCCGTCGAGGATAAGCGCCAACTCCAGCGCATCTTCAACAAAGCTGAGTGGACAGCGGTCAAGGCGCAAGCGGCGCGAGACAGGGTAAGCGCGGCGGCATGGGTGAGGAAGCGGTGCCAGCTGTGAGATTCTTAGAAGCAACCCTTGCATATGCCAGCTGGTATAAGTAAGGTTGGATCAGTCGACAGGGGAACAGCCCCGGACTACCGGTCGAAAGACCAGAAAGGCTAGAAAATGAGCACTACGACCGACCGACAGCGAGCCCTTGCAGCACACCTTGGCATTGACCCGCTCGACTGCATCGAGACCACCTACGCCCCCATGTACGGCCATGGGGAAGGCTACGACGCAGACGGCGGCGAATACGCAGTCCTGACCGACGAGGAAGCCGACCTCGCATGGGACGAATCCCTCGACAACTACCTCGACGAGTGCATCCTCTCCGAGGTCACCGGCGCTCTGGCGATGTACTTCGACCGCGACGCATGGAAGCGGGATGCACGCTTCGACGGCCGCGGGCACAGCTTGAACAGCTACGACGGCAACGAGTCCGACGCTACCGACCCCCAGACCGGCGCTGCCTTCGCCATCTACCAGACCAACTAGACCATGCAACCCGCTTACAAATTCCCGACAAACGGCCTGATCCTCTACCAGGGCCCCTCCGAACTCGATCCAACCGTGGAAATTGTGGTGATCGTCACCGGCTTGCGGACATCGACTGCGAACCAGAAAACCGGTGATCTGCTGCAGGCGTGGATCCTGGTAGTCGATGAGAAGCCGGGTGACAATCAACGATCCGGTGCAGACGCTGCGATCTGCGGGACGTGCCCAGCTCGACCCTTCAACAAAGGCGTCGAGTTGACCGACCCTGAGACGGGCGAGATCACGATCGGGACCGGTGACTGCTACGTGACTATGCAAGGCGTCACCAGCGTCTGGAAGGCCTTCAAGGCTGGCAACTACCCGCACGCAACTACAGCGGATTTCAAGGCGATTTCCCGCCGAGCTTTGCGGATCGGGTCGTACGGTGATCCGGCCGCGGTGCCCTTCACAGTCTGGTCTCAGGCCCTTTTCGGTCGGGACGTGGTGGGGATGTCCGATTTGGGCGCCGCCGTCCGCTGGCGTAGGGCTGAGCGGCTCGCATGGACCGGCTACAGTCACCAGCGACTGAACGGCGCCGATCCTCGCCTCCGGCTGATCGTCATGGCGTCCGCTGACACCGCTGGCACAGCTGAGCGGCATCGTGCGGCCGGCTGGCGCACCTTCCGAGTCGTCCGTGGTGACGAGCCCGGGCGCATGGCCGGAGAGTTCCGGTGCCCGTCCGATCCGTCCTGGGATCGGGAGCACGTCCCCTGTGCTACCTGCGGACTCTGCAACGGCGACTCCAAAGCCCGATCGCCTTTCATCGTCACCCATGGTTTCCGGGCGCAGAAGGACCGTAAGGCAGTCTCCGCCCGATTGGCGGTGCTCTGATGGCGACCAACCGCTACAGGGCCACCTGCGACGTTTGTGGGCTGACTGTGCCCAGGCATGGCGGCAACCTGCGAAAGGTCGGTGGCCGGTGGCTGGTGACCCATCTCGCCTGCGAGGCGGCGAAGCCCGGCGGAGCCAGCCCGGTGACCTCGAAACTCAGCCCGGTGATCGAGATTCGAATCGGCGGGAACGCCTACACTCGGAACCGAGCCGGCCGGTGCATCGACGCACCCTGCTGCGGCTGCTGAACTGTATAGACGGGTAGGCTATCCGTCTATACACTGCTCGCATGATCCGCTACAAAACGTCGACTCGGTATATGGCTGAGAAAAAGTGCACCCAGTGCGGGATTGTCAAGCCCCGATCCGCGTACTACGCAAGATTGGGCACGCTTGAGAATCAAGGCACGCTGCACTCAGCCTGCAAGGCGTGCGAGTTTGCAGCCCGCAAGGAGTACCGAAGGAAACACCCAAAACAGGCTGCTTTCCATACCTGGAAGGCAAAACTCAAGCGAATCTATGGGATTACCCATTTGGACTACGCGAGGATGTTCGAAGATCAAGGAGGGCAGTGCGCAGTGTGCGATCGGGAATCACCAGACGGGCGCCGCTTGCACGTCGATCACTGCCACACATCCGGCCGAGTTCGGGGCCTGCTATGCCATGACTGCAACCGGGGACTGGGTATGTTCAAGGACGACGCGGCCCGGCTGCGGCGCGCGGCAGACTACCTCACCTAGCGGCTGCTGCGGGTGCTGCACCATCTGAGAATCTCTGCGACTACCCCTTGTAACGTATACCAGCTGATATATACTAAGAGGACTGAGAGACACGGCGCGCAAGCGCCAGAAAGGCACATTGAGATGAGCGACGCGAACACCTTGACCACTGACAGCCTGCTAGAAGCACTATGCCTGACAGTTCAGGAGCATTTCGGCGCGGAGTCTGGCGATCTCGCAAGCGCTTATTGGACCAGCGAAGCAGGCGGTTTCTTCGACATCGCCGTCGGCGGGTACATCCGAGCCGAAGCGAAGGACAAAGCCGAGCGAGACGCAGCTGATGCAGCCATGCAAGCTCGGTATTGGCGGTGTGAGTGTGGCGATTTCCACAAGGTCGGGGATGCGCCTCCTGAGGGGTGCCCGCCTGAGGTGGCCAGCCGGTGACCGTCGCAGCTCTCTACGTGGACCCGAAGCGCGGTCCCTATGCGGAGTTCGCACAGTTCGACGTGTGGGGGCCTGAGCGAGACGCCCGGAAGTACGACGGGCCCGGCCCGGTGATCGCACACCCACCGTGCGCCAGCTGGGGCCGGTTCGCATGGCGCGCGTCGAAGCAGTTCCACGACTGCGGACCGCGGGCCGTGGCGCAGGTCCGCCAGTTCGGCGGCGTGCTTGAGCACCCAGTTGGATCCCTTCTGTGGAAGGAGTGTGGACTCCCCCGACCGGGCGAGCCGGCTGATGCGTTCGGCGGTGTCTGCATCGTGGTCCGCCAGTGTGACTGGGGCCACATGGCGGAGAAGCGCACGTGGTTGTACGTCGTAGGGTTCCAGGGCGACCTCGACAGCATCCCGCGCCCGCCCCGGGCTGAGCCTACCCATTGCGTGGAACCGCACGCGAGCGGGAAGCGAGCCGGCGGTGTCCGACATGCACTCCCCCGCATGCCGAAATCGCAGCGGCACGTCACACCGTGGCGCTTCGCGATGTGGCTGGCACGTCTCGCCCGCCGGTGCCAGGCACCGGGTCAGCGGTGACCCGCTCGAGAATTTCTGCGACTACCCCTTGTAACGTATACTAGCTGATGTATACTACAAGGACTGGAAACGACACGGCGCGCAAGCGCCAGAAAGGCAACGAGAGATGGCTATCGAGATTGACCAGAAGCGATGGGACCGACTGCAGGAACTGACCGGCAACGCGTGCGAGCTGCGCAACTTGCTGGAGGAACTGCGCGACGATCTGCAGGCTGGTGAGGTCCTCGGCTTCACCGGTGAAGATGAGGACAGCGCAGAAGGTGAAGCGTTCGCGGACTGGCTCGCAACCATCGAGGAGGCCGTGGACGATGCCCAACAAGCCGAAGATGCCGCGGGCAGCATCGAGCGAAGCCCCGAAGGTGGTGCCTGATGCGACACCTTCGACGCGACCGAAACTTGAGCAAGCATCAGTCTGAAGTGAGCTTCACCCGACACCCGGAGCACCGCGGCAGCGGCTCCCACCGCGTCCGACGGGCCTACCACCGTGCGAGCCGAGCCGCTACCCGCCTGGCCATCCGAAAAGGCACCCACGGCGCGGAGCGGGGCTCCGACGTCGCTTTCGGCGAGGAAGGTGGTGCAGCGTGAGCAACCGCCCCGACTCGATCGGGTGGGTGCCGGGTGTTGATGGCCGCCGCTTCCATATCCGACTAGTCCGGAAGGGCGATCGGTACGGGCGAGATGACTGCAGGGTCCACAAGGATGGGATAGGTATGGGGACCCTCGTAGAATTCTACGATGGGAAGTACGCGGACGCAGGAACCTTTGGCCCGCTCGGGCAGTTCGTCAGCCGCTACTACATTTCGACCCTGAATAAGCATCCGCACCCGCACGGGCTGTGCCTGGACGGCGGTGTCGCCGTCTGGCGTATCGGGCCCGACGCAATGCGAGTTGCGATGGCTCTGATAAACGGCGCGGAGCGGGGCTCCGACAGTGACATTTCGGACAGTTCGGAAGGTGGTGCAGCATGACGCACCGTCGCAAGCGAGTTGAGTCCCGGGGCTACTGCGCGATCGGCATCTATCGCAGCAAGTTCCCGCCGAATGTCGGATCGCTTTGGCGCTCAGCTCAACAGCTGCAAGCCGCGGGGTGCTCGCTGCTATTCACGATCGGCAAGCGCTTCCCCGAGCAGGCCCGGATCAACGCGTTCAGGGCCTGCAAGGAGCTGAACCAGGCGTCCGATACGATGAAGGCACCTCGACACATGCCGTGGCTGGACTTCGAATCGGTGGATGCGCTGCGGGCTGCGACACCCTCGGCAAAGCTGGTGGGTATCGAGATTGACGATCGAGCCGTGGCGCTCCCCGGCTTCAAGCACCCCGAGCGCGCGATCTACCTGCTCGGAGCCGAGGACGATGGGATCACGAGGGCTGACCGGGACGCCTGCGACGAGATCGTGATCATCCCTGGCGGGAACCTGAACGTCGCCGTCGCAGGGTCGCTGGTGCTGTACGACCGCATGGTGAAAGGTGGTGTCTGATGGGCGACTGGAAACTACCGCGACCCGTAGCGCCCCAGACGGACCAGGAGGAGCGCTGGTATGCCACCGGCTTCGCCACCGGCTTCCTGATCGGCGCGGCGACCCTGCTGGCGCTCGCCGGCATTTTCCCGGGGGTCTCATGAGACCTGACGAATTTTGGACCGAGCAAGACCGAGCCGACTACAGGGAGCATTTGAGCAGACCGGTCCGGCTAATCAGCGGTGAGTTCCGCACCCGCCAGCAGTACGAGATGTGGCACGCAGCCAGCCAGGCGGATTGGTACCCCTGGCTGGTTGAGGGTGGGCGGCCGAGCTTCAACTGGGCCGACTACCTCAAAGTCCCCGCGTGGGGCGTGGAGCCGCACGACCTGCTGATGGCGAGGGACTACCCGGACCTGTTCCGGCCCTGGGCGACGCCGCTGGCGATGGTGCCGGTGGTGTCCCTGACACCCGGCGCTGCGAGCACTCGAATCTGGTACGCCTGCGGGGCCGGCTTCGTGGACATGCGGAACTTCTGCCACCCCACCACCCGTCTGGCGACCGTCGTCCGCAAGACATCGAGGCGGTATTCCCAGCTGCTACCCTGACCACCCCACCACCTGGAGCCACCATGCCCCGAAAGCCGAAGAGCCCGAAGACCTCGAAGCGTTCGAAATCAGCCGCAGCCGCCCCTGAGGCGCCGTTGCAGCGCTTTTGGGTCCTGCACCCCACCAACCTGCCGACCGAGGAGCTACAGGCCCTGTGGGAGGCTGGTGTGACCGCACGTGACGCCCTGAGCCACACGACGAAGGCGGGCCGGAAGCTGGCGAGGGGAATAGGCTTCGACCGCTTTGTGGATCCGGCGAAGCCGGCCGACCGGAAGGCGCTGGACGCCTACTTGCACGGCGTCGCCGTCGTCCTCGAGAGCCGGAAGGTGGTTGTGCCGGTGCGGGAGCATCTGGGGCCCTGGCACCCGGTGACGCTGATCACGACGCGAGGGCAACTGGCGCACGAGCGGCGGCTGGCAGCTCACCTGCAAGGCGTGCCGACGTTGGGTCTTTTGAACCTCACCCATCCCATGTTCCGCCTGGTGCCGGGAACCGCTGGCGAGTAGCTACCCGGCGCTGCGACGCCACGAAAGGACGAGAGACAGATGAGCAACAAAACAGCCCGGATCCGCGGCGAGCGCGTCCCCGTGGAGGAGTTTCTGGCGGACGTGGAGGATCAGCTGAAAGACAACACGATCGGCTGCGGTGATCCGGCGTACTTCGACATCATGCGAGCGATGAACAAGTCTCGAACGACGTGGGTGATGAACCACCTTCGGAAGGCCCTCGCAGGCCAGAAGGGTGTCAACATGCCGCCCGCCGTCGACAAGGACGGGTTCGTCTGGCGACTGGACGACTTCGAAACGATCGAATCTGACGAGTACTAGCCGCTGGCGAGTAGCTACCCGGCAGCCGCCATGCGTGTGCTAACGTCGCGCGCATGCCGTACGCACAGACCGACCCTGAATTTGGCCCCATCACCCTGATTGGCGATCGGAAGTACCGTCGGACGATCTCGTTCACCGAGACCGACGTCGGCGTAGCCGATGAGTGGGTGGTGAAAGACCTCCCCAGGCACTTCGACCTGGTCAGCTACAAGGCCACGAAGACCGCGGGCACCGCCGCGACAATCGGCCCGGTTGAGCTCGGCGACGCGCTCCTCTTCGTGGTCAACACGCAGGCGCACCTCGCGACGAGCACGAAGGCGCCGCACGCCACGCACATCAACGATCAGACGGTGCTTGCGGTGATCTTGCCGGTGCTCGCCACCCTCGTGGGGCGCACGACACCCGACGCAGGCACAGACAACGATGTGAGCACCGAGCTCGTCATCGAATTTGGCGAATAGGGAGGCCCGGCATGGGCTGGTCCCCAGTACCCGACTTCACGAACCCGACTGAGATCGCACCCCTGTTGGAGATCGCTTTCTCCGACAAGGGGGTGTGGGACTACCTCGTCGACGGGGCCACGGCTGCAGGGCTGACCCTGCTGCAGGCTGCCGGCTTCAGCGTCGCGGAGATCGCAGGTGTCGCCAACAACCGCTATCTGCTTTGCACGCTGGCGGCTCTGGTCACACGCTTCGACGGCACAGCACAGTCGGCGCCTATCTTCATCCTGACTGAACAGCTCGCGCTGGAGCGCTTCTGGCTGCTCGATCGGGTGACCGTCGAGGTCGAATTCTGGCAAGACGACACCGACGGGGCCGACGTTTTCGGGGCAACCGAGAGCCTATTCTTCGGCGTCTCGAATGACCCAGGCAACGTACCGGGCGCGGCCGCCGGCGCGGCCACCCTGTTCGGTCGCTTCGGTGATGACGGGGCGGCCGCGTCGGAGCTGGAATCCGCGAACATGCTGGCCGGCGCGCTGACGGTGATCGGCTCGACAGCCGGGGGCACGATCACAGAGCATTCGGCCTGGTTCCAGCACAAGGACCTTGCAGTCCTCATGGGCCGGCGTACTTCAGTGGGCACGAGGATCCCCGCCTCAGCCGGCGGAAACTCCGCACGTGGACGCACTCCCCACGGTGGCAATGCGAGCAACACAAACGTCGGCACTCAGGGCTACTTCGGCATGTACGACATCGCAGGCGCAGGTGGCGGCACAGTGAAGATCAAGGCGATCCGCTTCTGGGCCGGCTTCCAAACATCTCTGGAGGTTGGCTGATGTCTGCACGAATCCTGGCAGCGCTACTTGACCAGTACGGGCTGACCGACGTCCGCACGTCGGAGTACCCATTCACCGAGCTGAGCAGCACCATGCGCCCGACGCTGGTGCGCGAGGTGGATGGCGAGGGCAAGCCCGTCCGGGTCGACGGCAAGCCGCAGTTCAAGGACGGCCCGCCGTCCAGCATGGGCAAGCACCTCAAGGACAAGCTCGGCAAGGACGCCGTCTACTGGGAGGCCAGAGACGACGGAGGCAAGACCTATCGAGGCCAGGCTACCGCGCGCGCTCTCGAGCCCGTGACGCTGGGCCCGCGCACCGCTGGCGGCGAACTGGCCGAGTGCGACCCCACCGAAGATCTCTGGAAGTAGTCGAAGGGATCTGTAGCCGTGGCCTGGTCACCGACAACCGACAGACTGCCCTTCGACAGCTTCCACCTCCGGGTGATGCGGCGAGAGATCCTAGGCACCCGGGTTTTCTCCGCGCTAGGTGAGCGAGAGACCTTCGGCACGACGGCGACGGGTGAAGATCTGTGGCGCGGGAATGAGCTGACCCCCGTCGGGCCCGTCGAGGTGTCCGTACCCGCCGACGCAGGCGACCAGATGCAGATCGTCTGCGAGGCTGCAGCCGACGATGTCGCAGGCACAGGTGTCCAGATGGTCCGCATGGACTACATCACGCCGGCGGGCGCAGAGGCGTCGCTCGACATCCCGACGTCAGGCGTCGCAGGCGCCACGGACCTCGTGATTCCGAACATCCGATTCGTCCAGGACCTCTACGCGATCCAGTGGGGCAGCGGCACGTCGAAGACGGCAGCAGGTGCCATCAAGATCTGGAAGAAGAGCGACACGACCCAGGTCTACTCGATGATCGCGCTCGGCGGGAACAAGTCCCTCGTGCCGAATCGCATGGTGCCGCTGGGGAAGACGCTCTACCTGCAGCGCTGGCACGCCACAGAGGCGCAGAACAAACGCTGCGCCTTCCGCCTGCGCGCCACGACGACACCCGATGGGCTGACCGTGATCGACGGCTTCCTCTTCAAGGACGTCTCGTACCTCAACCAGGCCGCGTCCCCCGAGATGTCGCTGGGCGAGGTGATCCCCGCCCTGGCGATCGTCAAGGTGACCGGCTGGGCAACGGCCATCAACGCTGAGGGATCCTGCCATTGGTGGGGCTACCTGATCGACGACTGAGTTTTTCGACAAGCACCCCTTGCAACGTATGCGAGGTGATGTATAGTAGCCGTCTGCGATGGCAGGGAGCACACCGCTCCAGAGAGTGAAGAGAGACCCCAACGGGGCGAAAGGTTGGAAGATGACTGAGCGAACCGACGCGGCCACACCTGCACCCTCCATCGAGGTGCGAAACGCCGAGTGGTGCGACCGCGAGCAGAAGCGCTACGACAAGATCTGCCAGATGTTGGACGACGGGGTCTACCCCGGCCAGGTCGTCTCGGACGTGCGGCTGATTTTGCGGCGTTCCATCTGGCTGATCAACAACCAGCGGAAGAAGCTGTACAAGGCCTGGACCTTCGACCACGCCGAAGTCGGTGCGCTGCACCGGTGCGTGCAGGACGTCCTGGGAGCCAGCCCCTACAACTTCGACGAGTAGGCGAGGGCGCACCATGAGCGACCCCACAAAGCCTGCAGTCCCCCCGACGCCTATCACCGCGCAGGGTGCGAAAGACATCCTCGCGAGCAGCGGCTTCTACACCGCCCAGGAGCTTGCCACCGCGCACTACCAGCAGCTCTGCGAGGCAGCAGGCGTCGAGGCCATCGCCGCCCGAGCCCCATCGCCCTACAAGCCGGCTGGCAAGACGGTGGTGTACGGCGTCCTGGCCGACGAATTCTGGACAGGTTGCACCACCTGTGGACAAGAGGTGCTGGACGTCATCGCCATCAGCGACAACCCCGGCGACTACGAGCGCAACGAGGTGCACATCTGCTTCCGGTGCCTGCGGAACCTCGCCGCCATGGTGACAACCACAGGCTCAACGGTCCCCAACAGACTTTGGGAGCCTGAGCCCGAGCCGGCTGCACCCCCGGCGCCCGTCGAGCTTCCGGTGACCGACAACACGCCGTGCGGCGCCGACATCTGGCACTGCGGCTGCGGCGCCTCGGGCTCGGCTGAGGGGCGCGCCCCGGGCGACATCCTGCACCGACACGGCACCGCTGTGATTTCGGTCGCCTACCCCGGTGACGAGGGAGGCACACCATGAGCAACTCCACCGACCCCCTCAAGGCCCTGTACAAGGCCGCCGAAGATGTGCTCGACGCCAGGAGGCGCCTGCGTCACGCGGAGGATGCCCTCACCCTGGCGCAGGGGGCGGTGGACAGCACCGAAGGGGTACTCGCGGTCATCATGGGGCAGGTCTACGACCTTGTCCACGGTGACCCTGAGCAGTTCCGAGAGGGCCACCCCTTGCACGCCTCGACTGTAGAGATGCTCGAACAGGCTTCAGCAGCGCCCCCCAACCCCTCCCAATACCCGCTGCCTTTCGACGGCGAGACCGAGCATGTAGACGCTGGTGACCCTCGACCTGACGGGATGCGCTGCCTGGTCCACGGCAACGACACAGGGCAGGACACCACCGACAAGGGGTTCAAGCACTGCGGACGCTGTATGCGGGAACTCGAGTGGCACCCCAATCTGCTCGAAGAGACACCGAAACCGTGAGCGAACCCCTTGTAGCGATCGTTCCGAGCACCCGGGTGAAGGGAGCCGACACTTTGGACGACGACGTCCAGCCGCTCGAGGTGGTGCCGCTGTCCGAGGCCCTGCTGCGCACGTACGAGACCGACACCCACCTGCAGCCGGCGATCGCACTCCCGCGGGAGCCCGACGACGGCCAGCCCAGGCTGAACAAGCCGGTCCTGAGTGCCCTGGAAGAGGTCGGCAGCCGAATCGAGCTGCAAGCCGTCTTCATCGACATCGACAACGACGGGCACGCCAGTTGGACGCCGAGCGAAGCCCATGCAGCCCTGGAAGACCTGATCGATGGCCACAGCGACGAGGGTGGCTTCCTCGAAAAAGCCGCGGTGTACGCGACTCGCGGAGGGTGGCGCGCGGTGTACACTGTCGATCCGCCGATTCCAGCGCCGCTGTATCGAGGCACCCTCGGACACCCCGGAAGAGCAGAAAAAAATATCGAGCCGTCTGGACTCCTGAAGTGGTTCGGCGCGGCGCTGGAAGAGGCCGGCGGGCCTGGCAGGCTGAGCTGGCGAGACGGCTGCAACCAGTGGACCCGGATCTACCGGGCGCCGCGGGTGGTCCGTGACGACTGCCCGACCGACCCTCTGATGCTGGACCTCGAAGGCTTCGACGCCGGCCCCCTGGACGTCAGCCACTGGCTCGCCGAGGCGGAGGTCGCACCGCCGACCATCGCCGCCGGCGAAGTCGACCTGGAGCGGCCTGAGTTCGCCCCTGTGCTCTCCGCGATCGACTGGGCGGCGCTGGGGCTGGACGGCTCCCTGAACCGACGGATGCCGGCGACAGGTAGCGGCAAGACGAAGCTGCCCGCGCTCGACGGCGCGATTCGCCGGCACATCCCCTGGTGGGGCCCCGGCGAGCGAAATAGCGCCACCTTCGACGGGGTCTGCCTGATCGCTGAGGTGCTCTACACCGTCGCGACGCTGAAGGAGGCCGACCGGGCGCAGACCGCGGCGGAGCTGATCTACCGAGCCGTGGCGCCGTGCGTGTCGAAGGCCTGCACGACGGGTGTGAGCGCGACGCCGGAGGACGAGTCGCTCGATGAGACCTGGCGGATGGTGGCTGACCGCGTCGCCGTCGAAGAGGCGAAGTGGGCGAAGGGGGCCAGCCGCGCGGTGATCGCGAAGCAGGCCCGGCAGGCTGCCGCACAGGCGATGGCGGATGCCGAGGACGACGGCGACACGGCTGACTACGAAGACGATGAGGAGCTGCCCGAGCCGGTCGAACCTGACGAGCTGAACCCTATCGTCGTCGTCGGCGCCGGCTACTACATCCTGGACGCCCGGGAGCCTGAGGAGCCCGCCTACTTCCCCTACACGAAAAACCCCGCGATGTGGCCGGCGCTGCTGCTGCGCGGCTGCGGCGACGTGAACCCCGGCTCCCGCGAGGGGCCTCTGGGGCTGAAGCTGCGAAACGCCGAGTCCGGCAAGCTGCGGCCGATGATGAGCCTGGTGATTGACTACGGCGCGCAGGTGACGGATGTGGTGGTCGCCCACGGCACGAAGGTGCCGCGCATCGACGTCAAAAACCACATGCTGCAGATCCCCGGAGCTCAGATCGTCGCCAGCGAGCCACGCTACTACGAGCAGATCGCCCGGTGGCTGGAGCTGATCGCCGGTGACGAGCACGAGGCGCTGCTGGACTGGCTGGCGACGGTGACGCGCCTGGACAGCCCCACCTGCGCGCTGTACCTGCAGGGGAAGAAGGGCGTCGGCAAAGGCCTCTTCGCCAGCTGCGTGGCATCCGTCTTCGGCCGAGGTTTCGTGACCTTCAAGGAGGCCTGCTCGCGCTTCAACGACGGCCTGAACCGGACACCTGTGGTGTTTTTGGACGAGAAGATGTCCGAGTCGAACGACGTCCGAGACGTCTCGGGCGCCTTCCGGTCGCTCGTAGCTGAGACCGAGCACCGCACCGAAGGGAAGGGCGCTCCGATTGCAACCCTGCGGGGCGCCACCCGGGTGATTATCGGCGCCAACAACCCCGATGCCCTCCCCATGGTGGGCGCGCACACCGAGGCGGACCTGGACGCCGTCGCCTCCCGGATCCGCTGGATCGGCTGCGACCCAGAGGCTGCCGAGTACCTGAGGCAGATCGGCGGGCGCGCCACGACCGCCAAATGGCTGGGGCCGGTCGGGAAGGCGGGCTGGTTCGCCAACCACGTCCACTGGCTGGAGAAAAACAGGGAGGTCGAGGTGGGCCCCCGTTTCCTCGTCGAAGGCGTCCTGCGCGAGTACCACAAGCTGCTGGCGATGACGTCCGACCGGCGCCGCGTCCTGCACGCCGTCGGCGCAGCCATTCTCCGCGGCACGATCGGCATGAAGCAGTCGGGCGTCGCCGTCGAGCCCGACGGCAAGCACATCTCGGTCAACGTCACGAAGCTGCGCACCCAGTGGCTGATTCTGACGGGGGACGCCCGGTCGCCGACACAGGGGATCATCGTCGGCGCCATCAAGGCCCTCGTGGGGAGCGCAGCGGTCCAGGTGCGCCGCGACGACGTCCGCGCCTACCTGATCCCCATCGCGTACCTGCGACTCGCCGCCGAGCAGATGGGGCTCCCCGTCTGGCGGATCGACAAGCACATAGACAACGCGATTTTGGGAAAAGGCAAGCAGATCCCGAAAGCGAAGAAACGAAAGTAGCGCGCCTCCGGGCGGGTATTGAAAGGGTGCGAGAGATGGGCAAATCCGAACTGACAGAAGAAGAGATCGCACACGCCGACAACGACAAGGCGATCATGGCGATCAAATGCATTCGAGGGCGTACAGGTTGGGGGCTGAAGGAGTCCAAAGACCTCTTCGACCAGAGCGAGGCGGGGCAACGCTACGCGGTGCGTAGGGCGGCTCGGTTCGAGGCTGAGATGGGCGGGAAGTCGCATTGGCGGAAGCGCGCCGAGGCGACGAAGAGAGAACGCGACCGGCTGCAGGCTGAACTCGTTGAGGAGCGCAGGCGGTACGTGGAGCTGCGGGATGGCGACTGCAACCGATGCAAGGGACTGCAGGCTGAGTTCGAAGTAGAGCGAGGCAGGGCTCAGAAGGCCGAGGCTGAGCGGGAGCGACTACACGGACTCGTCCTGGAGCACGTGGCAGTGCAACGAGAGCATGAGCGGCAGTTGGCGACTGCGAAGGCTGAGGCGCTGGGGGAGGCTGCCGACAGATGGGAAGGCGGGCTGGTTACGACCAAGTGGCTCCGAGAGCGCGCCAAGACGCTGAGGGGCGAGGGATGAACAAGGACGAACGGGACGAGTTATGGGAAGACGCCAAGGCGAACGTGATGATACCGGCGTCGATGCTCAAGCGGCTGGCTGTGGCGCTCTCGCAGGCAGACGAGCGCGACCGGCTGAAGGCTGAGCTGGCGACGGTAACGGCGTCCGCGGAACTGCTAGAGGCGGCGCTCCGTCGCGTGCCCATATCGCACAATCACGCGCTGAGAGCCATTGAGAAGGCCAAGGCGCTGAGGGGCGAGGGATGAGGGTTGCAATCGGAACCGTCTTGGTAGACGACGAGACGCGGCGCGCGATTCGGCGTTATTACGGGGAGAAGGGGCTTGCTACGCGATCTGAGGTGCGGGAACTGTTCATCGCCCTTGCCGAGTCTGACCTTCAATGCATGAAGAGCGATGACGAAGACGATCCGTCATCGGAGGCTCAGCCATGAGCAGGCGTCCCCATACCGGCATACGAGTCCTTCGCGGCCTCCGACTAATCGCCTCCGTGGCGTATGCCGAGCTGGAAGCTGGAGATTGTGGAGCGTGGCAAGCGCACAACGCCATCGCTGTTAAGGACGTAGAGGCGGCGCTTAACTACATCTTTCGATTGTGTGACTGGCTTGAGGAGCAACGTGATGATTGAACTGAGCAAGTACGACGTCTTCGCCCTCGTTGTTTTGATCGCGGCATTGGCGTATGCGGCCTATTTCGCAGGGGGTGAGGGATGAGCACGCTCAACGAACGCGCAGGCAAGGCGATGCGGGAGGCGGGGATTTCGTGGGCGCCGGGGATGGACGAAAACACGTCCGACGAATCCCGATTCGACAGCGGCGACGAGCAGCGGTTCTGGTGGGACTCGGACCCAAACCTAGACGACCACGCCACCCTCTGGAGCATCGTGGGACTACTGTGTGGACGAGGGTGGAGCATCAACACCTTTACTGGACCCCTTCCTGAGTCGGCTTCGTTGATTAAACGACTGGACTTCTATACGCCCGTGCTCCCCCTCAAAGAAGCCGTCGTCGCAGCACTTGAGATGGAGAGCCAGCGATGAAGCCCTTTCTGAAGTACCCCGGCGGGAAGAGGAAGTACGCCGACCGCATCCTCGAGCGGCTCCAACTCGACTCCCGCGAGCGCCTCGTGGTGCCCTTCACCGGCGGCGGGGCCGTAGCCATCGCAGCCATGTCCGAAAACCCCGCCAGGCCGACCCTGCTGGCTGACCTGAGCCCTGAGGTCGCCAACACCTGGATGGCGGTTCGAGATGAGGTCGAATTCGTCATCGAAGAGCTCGAAATGATCACCGAGATCTACTACGAGGGCGACGCGCTCCAGCGAGAGTCCGACTACTACGACGTGCGACTACACCCAAAGTCTCTCGACCCCGCTGTCCGCACCGTCTTCCTGAACCACCTGGGCTTCAACGGTTTGCAGCGGGTGAACCGGAAGGGCGAGCCGAACGTGCCGTGGGGGAAGGACACCTCCCACTTCGACGTCGACCGGTGGGCGGAAAACGCCCGAGGGGTGTCCCAACTGCTGCAGGGCGTGACGATCCGCAACCAGGGCTTCGAGATGACGATGGTGGGCTGCCAGTCGACCGACGCGGTCTTTTTGGATCCGCCCTATCTGGGCGGCTTCGTGGGCTACACGAAGGAGGGCTGGGACGAGTCGGACCACGAGCGGCTCGTGAAGTACGCCGGCGACCTGGTGAACCGTGGAGCTCGCGTCGTCGTCACCGACTCCGGGCTGCCTTCGGTTCGGAAGCGATGGATCCACGCTGGCTTCGGCGTCGAGGAGCTCCTCGAGCACCGCGCGGTGAACAGCGACGGCGGCGGCCGAGGAGCCGTCGGATGTCTGATGGCTTCGGCCGGATAGGAGATCGGATGAGGTACAAAGAGCCAACTGCAGGCTACGGGGACATGGGTGGCTACAACATCCACATCAACTGCGAGGTGCTGGTCGCCTGGTGGCGCGATATGGGGATGCTGGAAGCGGAAACCGGCAACTACATGAGGGTGTGCGGCAAGTGGGTCAGGGCACCGGGCAGCCGAGGCAGCGAGATGATCAACAGCGTGGTGGTTTGGCTGAACTCGGCATTGGGTGACGGCAGGACCTGCACCAGACTGCAGTACGTGTCTTCGCTCAGGCTCCTTCGATGGCGAGAGCGCAGGGCACGGGAGGAGGGCATGTGTGGTCGGGTCGGTGACAAGTTGCTGAACCGCGCGCTGGCAGTCTGAGGCTCTTTTACAGGTCTAGCATATGCTAGAAATGAGAAAAATCTCCCAGAAATTTTGGGAGGGTCTTGCATATACTTCGATTCGACATATACTAGGCACGTAATCGCAATTTGACTTCGTAAATGACAGTGTAAACGAGTGACTGAGAGGCCGGGGCTGAATAGCAGCACCGACGAAAGGACCGAAAATGAGTCCCGATAACAAACACTGGAATGCCCGTGCGGCACGTCTCACCTGGGTGGAGACGAAGCAGGGCTTCTTCCGCCCCGTGAACGTCGCGAAGAAAGCGATCAACTACTCCCACAGCACGGCGGGTACGCTGACCGACTGCCAGTTGAAGGCGTGGTTCAGCAAGGTCGCGGTGGCACCCCAGAAGTCGAGCGGGGCTGCCGACCGTGGCGCCCGGGTCCATGCGATTCTGGAGCACCGGGTGAAGCACGGCGAGTGGCCCGACCGCGACACCTTCGAGGTCCCCATGCGGGACCGGCCCGCCCAGCGCCCGACGCGTCTGGACTGGACGATCGCCCGCCGCGTCGCCGACGACGGTCTCCTGCCGGTGCAGCCGAAAGGCGGCGGGCTCAACGTCGAGGAGGGCATCCGACTCCCCGCGGTGTTCACAAAGGAGCGGGAGATCGAAGCACCTTCCCGCCCAGGTCACGAGGATATGGTGACCATCCACCGCACCGAGTGCTTGAACTTGGCGGGCTACCTCGACCTGAGCGACTACTCCGGCAACTTCGCGCCGCTGTACCTGGACGCCCCGGAGTTCCACGGGCTGCCCTTCATCGGTGACTACAAGACGCGGGGCAGCCGCACCTACGCACCGACGGCGGACCAGCTGCCGTGGGAGCCCCAGCTCGGCAAGTACGCGGCGATGGGTGTGATCGGGAGCGCCAACAGCCCCTGGCGAGGCTGTGGGCCCGGCGACGTCGGCAGCGACGGCAGGCCCTTCCCAGACCGCGTCGTGGTGTGCCACATCAACATTGGGACGAAGCAGATCGAGACCTACCCCCGCTGGGCGATCATGCCGTGGGCGAACGTCGAGAAGATCTGGAGAGACACCGAGAAGGAAGCTGATGCGCTCCTCGACCTCTGCCACATCGAGCGGGTAGAAGACTGCACACCGACCCGCACCGCGTGTGGCAAGTACGGCGGCTGCGACTTCAAGAGCATCTGCCCCCACAGCCCCGAGAATCGAACCACTGGGGGCCGCCTCGGCGGTCTCTTCAAGATCGCGTCGGCGTCGTCGACATCGAAAAACCAGGGGGCGAAGAAGCCCCGAACCACAGCCCGGAAGGGCAACCAGGAGCCACGTATGAACATCAAGCAACGAGTCGCAGCGAAGAGGGCCGCCGAGGCCGCAGCATCCAACAAGGGGACCGCACCGGCGAAGGCTGCCGCACCGGCGAAGCCCGCCGCACCGGCGAAGGCAACATCGACGAAGGGCCGCTCGCTGAAGGAGCGCCAGGCAGCGCGCCGCGCTGACAAGCCGGCCGCCGCGAAGACCGCCGCCGCGAAGCCGGCCGCCGCACCGGCGAAGCTGAGCGTCGCTGAGCGACTCGCGGCGAAGCGAGACGCCACCCGCACCCAGGTGGTGGACGCCGGCCCGCAGCACGTGGTGACCGACCCTCTGATCAAGGACACGATCGCCGTGGCGAAGCGCATGTCGAGCGAGCTCGGCGAGACGCTCTGCGAGGAGATCGTCATCGAGTCCGCACGGGAGATCGGCCTCGACATGGCCGCCGACGGCGTCATGGAGACGCTCCGCAGTGCCCTGCCCGACCTCGACTGGGAAGACGACGGCGAGCAGGTCGACCCCGCGGAGAAGGCCGTACCCGCGCTTCTGAAGGCGTTCCGGCAAGCTGACGACGAAGCAGCCCCTGAGGGGCCTGCTGACCAGGTGCAGGGTGATGACGACGACACCGACGACACCGACGACACCGACGACACCGACGACACCGACGACGACACCGACGACACCGACGACACCGACGGCTGGTGGGGCCGCCTGGACGCCCTGATCGATATGGAAGGTGCCGACGAGGGCATCCTGGAAGCCATCAACCACGTGGCGCACAGCTCCGACGCCTCGGCAGCTGGCGCACTCGCCGCGGTCTACACCGCCGTCCTGCGGGGCAAGGGCACCGCCGACCGCAAGAAGGTCTGCGTGATCGCCCGCACCGAGCACAACGGGATGGCGGAGGCGCACCCGCAGTTCGACTACAGCGACTCGAAGGAGGTCAAGCGCTTCACCACGAAGTACCTCAAGAGCGTCCTGGCGCTCGTCGAGGGCATCGAGTGCGACGACAGCGACGTCTGGCTCAGCGGCGGCTGGGCTGCCATCGAGGCGGCCGGCGGGCTGGAGGACGAGCAGGTCGAGACCGCCGAGGATCTGACGGACGAGCAGGTCCAGACCATCAACGTCGAGACCAGCGCAGGGACGGTCCCCGTCCTGCCTCCTGTAGGCACCGTACATGTCGACTTGCAGGACCTCGCAGCCCAGACGGCGAGTTTCGCGGGCCGGAGCCATCTGGTGCTGATCAACGCTGTGCCGATGCACGGTCTGCAGGCTGTCGAGTTCGTCGACTGGCTGCGGCCCTACATCGAAGAGGTGGAGTCCGACCTGGGCGGCGTCTTCTGGAACTCGATGGACTACGCGAAGGGTCCGGGCACGCTCGCCAACGTCGTCGCCCGTGACTTCGCCTCGCGGGGCCTGGAGGCGCTGCCTCCGGTCCTGACCGTCGACAAATTCCACCCCGCCTGGCAGGCGATCCGCGACCTGCTCGGGCAGTTCGACGACATCCTCTACATCACGGCGACTCGATGAGGACACCGGAGCACCCCTGCACCACCCGCTGCTGGCGGGTGGGGCAGCCCGCCTCGCTGAACGGCGACGGCACCTGCAACGAGTGCGGGAGGCCCTGGCCGACCGTCGACTCGGTGATCGGCGACGACGCCGCACCTGCCCGCTACAACGACAACGCGGACGGTGTGGAGACCATCGACCGCATCCGCAGCACGCTGGGCGACCGTGGCTTCGTCGACTTCTGCCTCGGCAACGAGATGAAGTACCGGGACCGGGCTGGCAAGAAGGGGGACAGGTTGACCGATCTCAAAAAGGCTGACTGGTACCGCGACATGGCGAGCCACGTGGCAAACGGCACACCAGACCCCCGCGTCTACAGGAAGGGATCCCGAAAATGACCACCGGAGCCAAAAGCCCGGAGGGCGAGGCGCCACCGACTGCTGAGCCGGCTGGTGCGACAGGTCCTGAAGCGCCGGAGCCGGTGACAGGTAGCGACACCCTCGTCCTGGCGAACCACATCCACGTAGTGAGCCTCGTCGAGCTGCTGGAGCTTCTGGTGCTCCTGTTCGAAGGCGAACCAGAGGCACAGGCTGGGCTGACGCGAGGCATCACGTACTGGCGGCACGTCCGGGACAAGAGCCCCCGGATGAGCGAGAAGACGGCGACGGAAATCCTGGCGACGGTGACCCACCTGGAGGAGTCGCTGGCGAAGGGTCGGTCGAAGAAGGCCGCGCTCCGCAGGCAGATGCGCCTGTGGGACCGAGAGAGCAACGAGATCTGATGCCCGATCTCCACCCCAGATACCAAATCGTCAGACTGGCGGCATCCGAGATTGGGCAAGCTGCCTCCGAGATCGCGGGCAACTACAACCTGACGTACCACGAGCTGGTCGGCGTCTTGCTCGACATCGCCAGGTCCTGGACGAAGTACGGGATTCGCACGGAGCGACACCCAGACGACCCCGACAAGAAGGGGGACGAGGGCTGATGGCGACGCTGACCTGCACCGAGTGCGGCGCTGGCACCGGCGTGAAGGACACCCGGACCCGGGACAGCCCGGGTAAGTCCCTCCCGTCGGACATCGACCGCAAAATGGGCTCGATGCCCTACGTCTGGCGGCGTCGGGTCTGCAAGGACTGCGGCGCCGTCATCCACACCGTCGAGGTGCCCTTCGAGGTCCTCGAGCGAGTCACCAACCAGAAGCACATCGACGGCTACAACCGAAACGCCACCGACGGCAGCGGCTACACCAGAGTCGCCAACGGGCGGGTCAAACGAGAGAAGTGAGAGGCAACTATGGGAAACGTAATCGAAAAGCCGGCTGAGAAGCGGCGGCGTGAGATGCTGGACAAGGGCTCCGGGGCGAGAGTGCCGACCGCCCGAGGCAGTGTAGACAGCCCGAAGCTCTGGAAGGCCTCCGACGGCACCTCGTGGGTCGACGACGGCCATGGCTGGCGGCGAGTCGTCACCGGACCCGACGGGAAGCCCCATCTGCGGGCGAAGCGGATGAACAAGGCGGAGAAGAAGGCTGCGAAGAAGATCCGGCGAGCCCTCCGCAAGCTGGTGGCTGAGGCGGAAGCGAACGCAGCCACAGCGACGGAAGGTGGTGCGAAATGACGATCGACTTGAACCCTCCGACGAATGAACTACGGAAAAACCTCGAAGCCAAAGGTGTGCAGCCGCCCCCAGTCGCCGTGGTGCTGGAGACCCCGTACGCGGGCGACACCACCCTGAACGTCGCCTACGCCCGGGCCTGCATGCTCGACAGTCTCCGGCGGGGCGAGGCGCCCTTCCTCAGCCACCTGCTCTACACCCAGGTGCTCGATGACGACGTGCCCGACGAGCGCGAGTTGGGGATCACCGCGGGCATGGCGCTGGGCGATCTCTGCACAATGCGAATCGTCTACGTCGACCTGGGGATCAGCCGCGGCATGAAGCTCGCGATGCAGCGACCTGGTGGGCTCACCCTGGTGTACCGATCGCTTCGAAGGGAGGGCGACAACGACGTCTACAAACTGATGGACATCGCCTTCGACATCGGGAAGGGGTGGGAGCCCCCAGCGACAAGGCACATCTGCGCCAAATGCGAGGCGCCACTGAAGCGCTGCCGGTGCGAGTACTCGCAACCAAAACACCACCCCCAAGGGCTCCACAGCAGTGCCTGGAACTGCACCTGCCCGGACTGCCGGCAGGCACCTGCCCAGGCCCACGGTACCTGGAGCAGGGACCCTGACGGTGAGCCTGTCTGGAAGTGCCGATGCGACGAGTCCCCGTTCCACAGCGCTGAAGCCTCCTGGTGCAGGCTGTGCGACACCGACCGGCCAGAAGGGGAACCCCCACACCGGAGGCGCAAAAGGACGACAGGTGGGGGCCACGTCAGTGATTGGTGGCGAGACGCCGACGGCGATGTGTCGAATCGCTGGTACTGCGGTTGCTACAACACCGCCGAGGTTCCTCACGCTGGGACAGTGGTGGAGTGCGCTGGTTGCGGCGTCTCGCGACCTGAACCTGCGCAGTTCGGCATTTGGCAGTTCAAAGACGGGCGACAGGGGGTGACAGATCGGTGGGTCTGCCTGTGCGACAGATCCGACTACCACACCCTCGAAGATCCGTACTGCCACGCGTGCAAAAAGAATAGACCGCCTCAGGAGGGACGCACCAGGAGGCAGCCCGCAGCCTTCGACACGGAGTGCTTTCTCTGCAATCGCATGTACACCGTGCGCAAGGATGGCGATGCCTGCCCCCGGTGCGTGGGGTGATCCGAAACCCCGAAATGCGTCGGATTCTCGAGCTGCCCGACAGCCCGAACGACCCGAAAAACTGGACCGAGTTCGCGGCGAGGTGGACGGAGCGGCTCCGCCGGCCGACGGCGACGGCCGGGCTCCGTGATGTCCAGGGCGCGTGTCTGGAGGAGGTCCACCGAAACCTGGAAGCCTACCTGGCCGGCGACCGGCCCCTGGACGAGGACGGGGAGCCGCTGGGTCCGCGGGGACTCCTCGCCCCGGTGGGCGTGGGTCACGGGAAGACGGGGGTGGGCTTCCTGCTGGCTGAGGTGGTGCGGCGGCAGATCGGGGCCGTGAAAGCGCTCCTGATCGTGCCGCCGGAGCTGGTCCAGAAGACGCAGACGGACTACGCCTGGTGGGCCCGGCGCTTCCGGTTCCCCCGCCCGACGATACTGAGCATGGGGAAGCTGAGCCATCCGAGCGCCACGCGGATCTTCGAGGAGATCAAACCGAACCTCGTGATCATCGACGAGGCCCACGCCTTCGCCCGCTTCGAGTCCGCCCGGACGAAGCGGCTGATTCGCTGGGTGGTGGCGAACCGGGAGACGATCTGCGTCTTCATGAGCGGCACGCTCACCCAGAAGAGCATCAAGGACTACCGGCACCTGGCCGATCTGGCACTCCGTGACTGCGTGCCGATTCCAGTCGACAACACCGACCTCGAGCTGTGGCAGTCCATGCTGGATGTCGGCGGCCAGCCCGACTACAACGCGAAGAAGGCCCTCCTGCCCCTCGTGAACTGGCACCTGGGACGCCTGGGCAAGCCGCCGATCGCCGCGGGGAGGGTCACGAAGGCCCTCGTCCGGGACGCCTACAGCGACCGGCTCCGGGCCTGCCCTGGTGTCGTGGCGACCTCGGACAGCTCATCGGATGCCGGGCTGGTGATTCGGAAGTGGCGCGTCGAGGCGCCGGTCGCCTGGGAAGCAGCCTGCGACGACTTCACCGACGAGGGGATGTGGGAACTCCCCGACGGCACCGAGATTGTCGACGCCTTCGGCGCCGGCCGCGCCCGCGTCCAGCTCAGCTCGGGCTACTACACCCGGTGGGTGTGGCCGATGCGGTGCAGCGACTGCAGCGCCGTATGGCCACTCGGCACCGTCTCGAATAGCAGCGTCTGCGACTGCTCCGCCGAACTGACGAACGCACCTGATGAGGAGTGGTTGGAGAAACGGCGGTACTGGAGCGCGATCGAACGGGCGGTGCTGTCGAATTTGGAGGCGAAATCAGGCGAGGACAGCCCGGCACTCGTGCGGCGGCTGGCCGAGCAGGGCAAGCTCGGGCCGTCGAAGAAGCGAGCCCTCGCTGACTGGATGGGTGTCCGCGACCGCTACTACACCCCCGGGCTCGGCTACCAGCCACCGGTGGAGTACGTCGACCTCGACCCGGGCCCCGAGTGGCTCGCCGAGCGGGCAACTGAGTGGGCGAAGGCGAACGGGCGGGGGATCATCTGGTACAGCACGCCCCACGTCGGCGAAGCCCTCCGCGCCGCCGGCTTCGAGGTGTTCGGAGCTGGGACCCAACTCGACACGTCGCGGGGCCTCCGGGTCGACAACCCCTGCGCCAAAATCGACGTGCAGGGCACCGGGAAAAACCTGCAGATGACCCAGGTGACCGGTCGAGGCGGCACGAAGGGGTGGCACCGCAACCTGCTCCTCGAGTTCGGCGGGAACGCCCGGACCTGGGAGCAGATGCTGGGGCGCACCCACAGGCCCGGCCAGCTCGCCGACAACGTCTGGGTCGACGTGCTCATGGCGGGCGGCTACCGGGTCGAGTCGTACCACGCAGCTCGCGTCGGCGCCGAGTACATCGAGCGCACACTGTCGATGAGGCAGAAGCTTCGGATCGCCACCTTCGGGGATGATCTGAAATCACCACTGAAGAAGGCTCGGAAGATATGAGCAACCCTGCCTTCGTAGCCAGCCTGATGATGAACACCGCGCTGATAGCGGCACTCATGGCGCTCCTATGGCAGTTGAGTGTCTTGCAGATCGAGACGAACGACGGGACGGTCACTGAGATCCGGCCTGCAGTTGGAGCGTGCCTCGCGTGCGGCTACCTTTTGTCGCTTTTCGCGAATCTTCTTGTGCTCTTGGCTTGACACCTGACGTACACCACCTAGTATATCTCCGTAACGTAATTGGAATTCGTAAATCGCAATACTGCAACCGTTTTCCGCAACTGAAAAGTGAGTAGATCTATGTCCGTTTGGAAGAAGCTGAAAGACGCGTCGAGCACGCAAGGCCAGGTCCCCTTCATCTCGAAGACCGGCGTCACCGTCGACAAACTGCTCCGCATCGGAGCCGGCGAGTCCCGCGAAGGCACCCCCTTCTTCAAGCTGGAGCTCGAGGTGGTCGAGGTCGTCAACGAGATCGCCCTGCCCTCGAAGGTGGTCCTCTTCAACGAGTCCGCGAAGCGCGACAAGCAGGTGCCCGAAGGCGTGCACCAGCCCGGTGAGAAGGTCTGCTTCTACGTCGCCATCAAGCCCCCCTTCATCGAGAACAAGCTGAACAACGTCCGCAACGCCTGCGAGGCCCTCTTCGACGCGCTCGAGGTGGACTACGAGGACTGGGACGAGGACCAGTGGGAAGCCGTGGTCATGGGCCTGCCTGAGGTGAAGAAGGGCAAGAAGGACTCGCACGCTGAGATGCGCGCCTGGCTGAACGAGGAGATCGGCGACGACGGTGGGATCTCCGGCGGCGACGGCATGATGCTGGCCGACACCATGCTGATCCGGTCCTCCGAGGCCCGCATCAACAAGGACAAGTCCGGGGCGTACATCGTCAGCACCTTCGCGCCGGCTGACGGAGCCGACGACTCCGAAGAGGACGACTCCGAGTAGCGACCAGGTCGCGGACACCACGGATTTCCCGTGGCGGCCTGATTGAAGTGGGGCTCCCCAGACCTGATGCCTGGGGAGCCCCGCGTTGGCGCCGTGTGTGCCTGAGAGGTTCGAAAGAATGACTGATATCTACACTTCAAACGGCGAACTCCGACCCCTGATCGCCATCGACACCGAGACCTACCTGGCCACCCAGAATCGCGGCGCCCCCCGGCTGGTGTGCGGCACGATCGCCTGCTTCGGCCGCTTCCCCCTACCCATCTGGAAGATCCTGGACGCGGGAGGGGCCCTCATCGAGTCGCGAGGTGGTGACGGTGTCGGAAACGCCCCCGAGCACGACGTCGCCCTCGCCGACGCCGACACGATCACCCGCGTCTTCGAGGAGGTGCTCAGATCCGCGGACGTCACGTTCGACGAAGATGCACCGGTCATGGTCGGGCAGAATTTTGCGTACGACTGCGGCGTCCTGCTCGCCCACGCCCACCTGATGGAACTCCGCGGCGACGAGGACCCTGGCTACGAGGCGACTCTCCACGAGAAGCTCCTGCACGCCATGGACCTGGACGGCACCGGGCTGCCCGACTCCGAGAGTCTGGTGATGGACACCCTGTACCGGGAGCTGCTGATTCGGAACGCCTGTGGCGAGATGCTGGAGCGGGGGAGCAGCCTCGCAGACCTGACGAAGAAGTACCTGGGCGTCGACCGGTCCGAGGACAAGAAGGGCACGCCGTGCAGCAAGTGCAACGCCACCGGGAAGGTGCAGACCTTCCACCCCGCGATTCGGGGGAAGTTGAGCAAGGAAGTCTGCCCGAAGTGTGCCGGCGCGAAGTACTCGAAGCCCTGGCGACTCCGGTACTGCGAGCTGGACGGCGTCCCGTTCGACAGGTGGCCGCGGAAGGCGATCGACTACGCCATGGACGACGCGATGGACACGCTCCTGGTGGCGATCGCCCAAGGCGGCGACTTCGGCACCGAGGACATCGTGGGGACCAGCGAAGCCATCGTCACCGAGCGCGGGAGCGTCCGCTGCGAGGCGTACGAGGTCCGGGCAGCCTGGGCCCTGAAGCTGAGCTCCCTGAACGGCCCCCGGAGCAACGCCGACACGCTGGCGGGCTGGGCTGAGGTGATGGAGGGCCTGGTGCAGGAAGGCCTGGAGATCGGCCAGCAGGCTGGCTTCATCCGCGACAACGGTTCGAAAAACACGAAGGTCCTCAAGCAGATGGTCGAGGACGCCTACGCCGAGCGTGGCGAGGCGCCCCCGCAGACGCCGAAGGGCGCGGTGAAGACGGACGAGAAGACGATCCTGGGCAGCGGTGACAAGGTCCTGATCAGCTGGATCCGCAGCGGCGAGGGCCGCCAGGCGCAGTCGAAGTTCATCCCGGCCGCCGAGACCGGCGTGAGTTACGCGGTGTCGAGCTCCCCAGGCGTCCTGAAGAGCACGGACCGGACGTCGTGGAGCAAGCCCGCCTTCCACCAGCCTCCGCGCAAGGAGGGCTTCCGGGAGTGCTGGGAGGCCCGTCCGGGCAACGTCTACTGCAGCGCCGACTGGAGCGGAGCTGAGATGGTCGCCATGGGGCAGATTCAGCTCCTCATGTTCGGCACCTCCGCGATGGCGGACGCCATCAACGAGGGCAAGGACCTCCACATCATGGTGGCGGTGTCCTTCCACAACCAGATGTACGGGAAGCCACGGACGGAGACCTGCACAGCCTGCGAGGGGGAGGAGTGCGTCGAGCAGGCCGTAGAAGCCGGAGATGGTGACATGGTGTTCGAGATGGTGGAGTGCCGCCTCTGCGGGGGCAAAGGCACCATCGATTTCCTCGCGGACCAGGTCGACTACGACGAGGGGCTCCGCCGCTACAAGGAAGGGAAGGCCGGCGGCGACGAGGACGACATGTGGGCGGGCGGCCAGGGCCACCGGCAGCTGGGCAAGATCGCCAACTTCGGCTTCATGGGCGGCATGGTGGCGCACACCTTCGTCGACTACGCCGACGGCTACGGGGTCGTCATCGACGACGACCAGGCGCAGAGGGTCCGCGACGCGTGGCTCGAGACCTGGGCTGAGATGGGCGACTACCTCGACTTCTTCCGGGCTCTGTCGGCCGGCGACGGCTTCGTCTACGCCTCCTGGGTCTCCGGCTTCCTGCGAGGTGGTGTCCGCTACACCAACGGGTGCAACCACGGCTTCCAGTCCATCATCGGGCTGACGCTGAAGGTCGCGCTGTGGTGGGCGACGAAGGAGATGTACTGCAGATCCTTCGGCAGCCCCGGGGGCCCCTACGACGCGAAGATACTGTGGGAGTACCCCCACAGCGTCGGCGACCCCGAGACGCCTCGGGAGATCGAGATCTCGCTGCCCTCCGCCAGTGGGGGCCCGTCACCCCTGTTCGGTTACCGTTCGTGGCTTTCCATCCACGACGAGATTCTGACTGAGGGACCCGAACAAGGTGCGCACGAGGCCGCCATGCGGCTGCAGTGGCTGATGGAATCGGCCCTGTCCGTGATGACGCCTGACCTCAACACCGAAGCCGAGCCGGCTCTTATGCGGCGCTGGAGCAAGGGTGCGAAGACGGTGTTCGAAGACGGGTGTCTCATCCCGTGGGAGGACGCGTAATGGGCTACATCCGAAACCACACGATCGTCGTCGAAGGCTGGGGCGATTACATCGAGAAGGCACACGCGGGGGCTGTCGAGATCTTCGGCGCCGACCGCGTCTCGCCCATCATGGGGCCCTACATGAACATGTCCCAGTCCTTCTTCATCCCGCCCGACGGGTCGAAGGAGTACTGGACCGACTCCGACATCGGTGACGCCCGACGCGCCGCGTTCAAAGCGTGGCTGAAGAGCGACATGTACGACGAAGACTACTGCGTCAAATGGGTCGAACTGTCGTTCGGCGACGAGGCCGGCCCGTCGGAGATCCTCGCAGGGGACGATCCTCTCGACGGAGATGAGGAGTCGTGAGCAGCCGAGGCAGACGAAGTAGGCGGAACCGACCTCGCAGTCGAAGCAAGACGAAGATCTGCCCCTCCTGCGAAGGCACCGGAACCGCCCCGGAGTTGGGCAAGTTCAAGTGTCCAGTGTGCGACGGTGCCGGGATGTACCCCGTGGTAGAATCCCCCGCGAACCCAACTGGAGCCACGAAATGAGACCCGAAAAAGTTGACCCGAAGCATGTCGCCTGGTGCATGCGCGTCGGAAACGACACGCAACTCCAGAGCGCCCGGGACGGCGCCGCGGAGCTCCTCGAAGGCAAGCACGCACGCTTCGTGCACCTGCTGAGGTACGGCAGCCTGCGCGAGGTGAAGTTGCACCGCGCCGACATCGTCGCCAGCCTGAACGCCCTGCGGCCCGCCCCAAAGGCGAAGCCAGCCCCGAAGGCGAAGGCTCCGAAGAAGTCGAAGCCAGCCCCGAAGAAGTCGAAAAAGCGCTGATGTACACTTGACGGCATATGCCAGCGTGCATATGCTTCCTGTGTGAGCGAAACACACACCAACCAGCGGACATCCGAAGCAGCCCGAGCTGCCCGCTACGCCCTCGCGAACCCCGGCCTGAACGTGCCGGATGTCGCGAGGGCCGTCGACCAGACGTTCGTCCAGGTCGCCCGATCCTACGCCGAGCACATCAGCCACTCGAAGCGCCCGAAGCCCGAACATGTCGACCGGCTGTCGGAGGTGGTGCTCGGGATCATGCAGGGCAAGACGCACCGGCAGATGGCACGGGACCTCGGCTGCAGGGCCCGGGACATCGCCCGGGACCGCAAGCGGATCCGGCAAGTCTTCTACGTCGGCGCGATCGACGGCTACACGGACTGGGAGCCACCGCCTGACGAGCCGAAGACCCCTGAGGAGATCGTCGAGGCACGGACTGCGAAGAAGGTCGAGCTAGCCGCCACCCTCTACATCCAGCGGGTCTACGAGCATCTCGCAGCCCGGATCCAGGGGTTGCCGGATCTCATCAGCGCCGACGACTACGACGACGAAGAAAACGGCGCCGTCCTCGCCTACATCGCCATCTGCACCGACCTGGGCTGGGGTCAGATGGCTTCGTGGTTCGAGACGGCCCAGCGCGTAGCTGACCAGAGGGCCCACGAATGAGCCGGCCCCGACTCGTCACCCTTCTGCACAACTTCCACGCGTCTTTGGACCCTGGTGTCTGGAAGATGGGTCTGGCTATCAGCCGCCTGGCTGGCCCGCCACACATCGAGCACGCCTGTGCCGTCCGCGTCGAGCCACCGTGGACGCTGCACGCAGCCGTCGAGGCGGTGCTGGGCACCACCCAGCGCCTTCTCGGCGGTCTGCCTCAGCACTGGGCTATTGAGCACCCACGGGTCTACCCCGGCATGGGGCGGGTGGCCAGTTCGAACGACGTCGAGAAGCTCGGTGACCTCGCGAAGCTGCTGGCGGCTGAGATCCGACCGCTCGGCTGCAAGGTCCGCCTGGTGCGACCTGAGGCCTGGAAGGGCCAGATGCCGAAGCCGGTGTACCACCGCAGGATGGCGAAGTACCTGACGCCATCGGAACTGCCCCTACTCGACGCCGCCTACGGCGACGCGCGTCTGGATGTCCTGGACGCCATCGGAATTGAACTGTTCGCCACCGGTCGCTGCGGCCGAGGCGCCAAACGAACTGGAGCGAGAAAATGAAGACCCGCGAGACCGAGACCCCCCGACGCCGACGATCCCGCCCGGCCCACCCCAACAAGTTGCACCCCTCCGAGCGGCGGACCTGCAAGGTCCTGACTGCGTGGACCGAGCAGGAGAAGGAGCTCGGGTTGCTGATCGCGAAGCGGCTCGAGTACGGGCAGGACCAGAGGTCCAACTTCGCCGTTGCCGTGCGCAACGAGTTCCTCAACCTCGCCACCGACGAGGAGCTCGCCCAGGTGTTGGGGGAGTGATGGACGACCTTCGCGGAGCCATCTTGTTCAGCGAAGACCTGTACTAACCATAGGAGACCCCAGCATGAGCCACAAGAAGACCGCAAGCCTCTACGTCGCCGAGCTAAACGCTCGGACGATGAAGGCGCTCGACGCCGCCCGCGAAATGGACCTGCGACAGTCGGTCTTCCACGGCCATGGGCTGAAGACGCCAGCCGGGCAGGTCCGCCTGAAGCAGCTCGGGCTCAACACCTGGCTGCCTTCGGACGCTTCGCCGTGAGCACCGAAGACGAGCAGGATCTGCAAGCGTGGTTCGAAGACGCGGCAGCGGCAGCTATCAGCAAGATGGTCGACAGGCAGGATCGGTTTGGGGAGGTCCACATGCGGCGCGCGTTCACGATCGCCTCAAGCACCTGTGTCGCGTACAGCCTCACAGACCCTGACTACAAAATCAGGCCTTGCGAACTCACGCTAGAGGACATCGGGCTACGGCGGATCCGCTTCGATGTGATGCCCCGCACCTTCACCATCGACTTCACGCTTCACCAGGACGGCTCGGTGACCCAGCGGTCATCAGCGCGAAGCGGCGACGCCGACGAGGATGGCGCAGAGGACGGTCCCGCCGACGCCGAGACCTAGTCCCGCGCAGAAGGCACGCTCCTGGCCCTTCTTCGCCTCGAAGATCGCAGTCTCCTTCGTGTCGATGATCTTCTGGCACTCTGATCGCTCCGCGATCCGGCCCGCCGCCATGTCCAGGTAGTCCGTCTGGCAGCCCTTGTAGAGCTTCGAGGTCTTCCCCGCCACGACGAGGGCGCTGGGGCCGATGATCAGCCCTCCACACTCAGCTGTAGCCCCCGAAGCCACCCGAGTCGGGTGCTGGCAGGCGGGTTCCGAGTCGGCTGGCTTCGGGGGCGCCAGGTGGTCGAGGACTTTGAGCTCGTCGGCGACGCCGTCCTCATTTTTGTCCACGAAGACGGTGTGCTTCACGGTCGCGCACGATGTCGCCATGACCACGAAGAGGGCGATGCAGACGCAGCAGAGGAGGAAGGCGACGCATAGGACCACCTTCTCGAGGGAGGGCCAGGCCCGATCCAGCAGACCGCGGCAGCCGATCACCAGCCTAGTTCCTTGATCGCGGCGGCGACGTCGGCGTCGGAGACCTCGTCCGCCACAGGAGCTGCGACCTCGTCGATCTCCTTCTGGCGCTTCACCAGGGCGATTTCCTCTTCCTCCAGCCGCCTGTTCTGCTGCTTCACCGCGATCTTCCGCGCCTTGCGGGCCTGCCGAAGGTTCCGCTGGCTGTCGACGACGGAGCGGGCGCCGGCGCCGATACGCTCGAGGCCGAAGCGGGTAGCGAGCGCCAGGACGGTGAGGCCTGCGACGACGAGTACGTAGGACCTGGTGCGCGGGACGACGACGACGGCCAGGGCGATCAGCCCGGCGGCGACCGCGGCGAGCACGAGGTATTCGATGGGCATCAGGCGTCCTCGTTGATCGTGGGAATCGAGTCGGTGCTGGGGAAGTCGTCGGAGTCGTCATCTCCAGAAGCGGAGTCGTCGTTGTCGCCCTGCAGCTCGATCACCTTCATGGCGACCTCCGTCGCGCTGGGGACGTGGACGTCCGGGTCTGTGATCTGCGCCATCTCGGCAGTCTTGAAGCCGGCCCGCCTGCCTATGAAGCGAGGCCAGAGCTCAACGAGCTTCGTGATCCCGTCGAAGAATTCAGGGGCGAGCACGCCCGAGAAGCCGCTCAGCGCAGCTGCCAGGATCGTATTCTCGCTGACCTCCGCCGCCTGCAGGATAGGTGCGCCGATGACAGCTCCAATCACCATGGAGATCCCGCGCATGATCGTCTTGCCGCCCATCTGCTTCCAGAAGCCTGCGGCGAAGTACTTGATCAACATCTTCGGGAGGGAGCCGAAGCCCATCACCAGGGCGGGGATGACCATCATCACCCAAAGCATCCACTCCCACCAAGCAGCGGGGACGATGTTCAGGCTGGCTTCACCGACAGCGCCGACGACGCCAACGGCGCCTGTCGCGATTTCGGCTACTTCCTGGGAGGTCGGGTCCATCTCACTTGCAGTCTACCTTCAAGGCGATGCAGATCTTGATCTGGTTCTCACGGAGCGCGTCGAGCGTGGCTTCGAAGGTCTCGACGTCGTCGCCCAACCCAGCCACCTTCTCGGCGCTGGCGGCGTCAGCGTGCTTCCCCGCGGCGTGGAGCTCGATGCGGGTGTCAGCCACTTCCGTCGCAATGGATCGGGCCTGCGATTCGTTCGATAGGCCAGCACCACCGACGCCGAAACCTGCAACGCTGAAGACAGCCAGGAGGCTCACGGCCCAGCCAGGGAGTGCGATTGGTGCTTTCATGGCATCCCCAATCTCGGTCGGTTCGGGCAGCGATTCAGACATTGCAACGCTCCCATAGAGCAGTGTGGGTGATTCGATCCAGATCGGCAACTCGATCGACTCGGTCCGTAACCCTAGAGCCAGTCTAGCGCCTTTGGTCCCACCACCGGGGTGGGAAGAGGGGGTCGAACCGGATGGCAACGAGCAGGCCCGCGCATAGCACGAGAGTGCTGGCGAGGTACAGGGCGTCTCTCACACTCGCCTCGCCATCTTGTCGAGCCACAGGGGGCGCGTCTGGTGGAAGGTGTACCCGTTGCGGGTCGACTCCCAGTCGGGGTCCTGGCGCCAGTCCATCTTCTCGTTGCAGCGGTTGGCCGCTCGGTAGGGGGTCCCAAGGCTGTAGTGCAGCCAGGTGGGCTTGCCGTGCTCATCCCCTTCCAGGATCGCCTGCCCGAACTGCAGGCCACTCTCCCAGCAGAGCCATTCCCAGGCGTCCCAGACGTTGGCGTCGAGGAACTCGAGGTCGACAGCTTCCAGCTTCACGTGCTGGCTCTTCTTGCTCGCGTTCGGAATCACCGCGTTCAGCTCGGGGCAGCGAACGCCAGAGCCCACACGAATCCGCCCGTACTTGTTGCGCAAGATCTGCGGGACGCGGAAGAGCTCCCTGACCTTCGGCAGGTTCGCTTCGGCGTACTTGAGGTTGGCCGGGATGTACTCGGTGCGTCGCGTGAACACGTACTCCGACATCGAAAAGTTGGTGGTGATCTGCATCACGGGACCTTGTAGGTGGCGCTGAGCACGGTAGCCGCCAGGGCGAAGCGCTCGGGGAGCCCGGGCTTCCCAGTGGTGTCGTACTCGACAGCCGGCATGCACTCTCCCTCACAGGTCGTGCAGGTGTGGTGTGATGGGGGCTTGTGGGCACAGATGACGAGGCTGCTGCACACGGTGCAAGTTGAGACGACAACGCCCCTGTACGGGTCAACGTAGGACAGGGGGATGGTGATCAGTCGCTTGCTCATGCTGCCGCCAGCGTTCGGATGATCGTCTTCTCGCGGATCACGCTGAAGCCCGCCCCTTTTGGGTGGCCGACGATGAACTTGAACTCGTCGGTGGCCGCAACCCAGTCACTCGCGGTCGAGCCGGGCTTGTCATGCGCCACGGTCCCCTCGTTGGTGCCCATGAGCGTCATGTCGCTGGGCTTCGTGGGCTCCGTTTCAGACAGGGAATAGTAGAGCCACGCTGTCTCGCCGTGCTTGCGGACGGACAACCAGCGCGGCCAGGCCCCAAGGTCCGCGAAGACGCCCGTAAGCGCGTCACGCGTCCACTGCGGCACATAGGGTGTACTGTTGTGCTGAACAGCAGCGCCAAAGGTGCGTGTTGCCGCGCCGTTGGAGAGGAAGAGGAATGCTGCCTCGAAGTTCGTTAGCATGCCCGCAACGGTGATCTTCTCGAGCCACCAGACGTCGTCAACGTCGGGGTCCCAGTCGGCTACAACCCCGGCCTGCTTGAAAAGCTGCGGGACCCAGCAGTAGGTGCTGGCGGTCGTGGTGAAGATGAAGCGCCAGCCCGTCCCGCTCAGGATGTCGTGCGTGGTGGGGAGATCGCGCAGCGTGAACCCAGTCGGGTCCCATGAGACCCCGGCCGAGTCCACGTAGGTGCCGTCGCCCCCTGTCCTGAAGTCGTGATTCGACTCCGCCGTCCAGTCCACAACGTAGCGATCGGTCCAGGCGTTCCCAACTACTGGAGCGGGACCTGTGGCGATGGGATCGCTACCTGACCAGACGTTGGTCATGCTAGGACCCCGCCGGCCGGTTCGTCTCGCGACGTGCCGGCCCGATGATCACGCGAGGTGTGAACGCGGTGACGCCTGCCAGGTCGCCGGTGGGCTTCGTGATGTCCACCACCTGGATCGCCAGGATGCTGTAGCCCGCCGTGAAGAGGCGGTCGGTGTAGCCCCCGTAGTGGACGTACCGCTTGCCTTCCAGCGTCCCCAGGCCTGCCGTAGCGGGCTCTACGCTCAGGTAGGTCTGCTGCCAGGGCGACGTCTCCTCAGCAGGTGTGTCGGCGTCGGAGTCGGCGAAGGCCTGGTAGTTGGAGAGGTCCGCGGAGAGTGCCGTGCTCGCGCGGTCACCTCCGGGGTAGCCCCACACCGTGATTCGGCAGAAGCTGGGGTCCGCGGTGACCGTCAGGTCC